>Ga0209581_1000678_pt1 | contig 56753 bp, 47 predicted proteins | sample Coa_R2_FD_187160 | JGI IMG/M metagenome (GOLD analysis project Ga0209581, IMG submission 187160) | Surface soil microbial communities from Centralia Pennsylvania, which are recovering from an underground coalmine fire - Coalmine... | ecosystem: Environmental > Terrestrial > Soil > Unclassified ...
TTTAGAATCCGCACTTACAGAATCAAGCACTTAAAGTCCTTTGGAATCCGCACTTCCGAAAAAATACCCAGGGGCAGGCGGGGGGCTGTCCTTCAAAAAGGAGGGTTGACGCAAATGAAGCAAAGTACTAGCGTACTGTCCCTCTGGGTAGGTGAAGCTGGTACCGTCCCGCTATTGTCTCGTCCTAAGACAGCGGCAAAGATGGAATCGTTCGAGAGGGATCGAGAATCCCGAGCAACCGGCTGTCTCCGGATTCTGCGGCGATCAGGGCGTTACGAAACTTCCTCCCGGATAGTGGCAGTCAAGTCGAGTCGAAAGCCCAGAACGAACAGGAGCGCTGGCTTCTCCATGTCCCTATTGCACTTTCGTTGTAAGGAACGCCGCCGCACCCAGCGAGTCGCCCTCACGGTTCCCCTCGTAGTGCACGGGCAAGCCGAGGACGGAGAGAAATTCTGCCTGCGCACCAATTCCGTTTCCGTCAGCCAGCACGGGGCCGCCTTTGAGCTCGCCCAGGTTGTGGTGATGGGGCAGACGCTGAGGCTCGTCAACGAAAACAGCAATCGAAAAGTGGAATGCCACGTCGTGAACGTCCACCGCAAGAGAGACGGCCGCGTTCTTGTGGGCGTCGAGTTCAACGCGACCGACAGCAACTTCTGGAGCATGACCTTCCCCCCGCCCAACGCGCGCCCTTTGCGCAAGCCGTTCCCCACCAAAGTAATCGCCTAATAGACCGGGTTCTCCAGCCATGAAACATGGCCAAGGAAGTCCGTTGATGCCAGCCCGACGGGGGTGCGGGATAGGGCGCTGGGAATCGGGATTTGGCGCAGAAAGCGCCCGCGAATGAGCCAGCGGAAGCCTCCAATCGCTTGAAAACACGGGTCATGGGCAAAGAACTGAGTGGAAGGCAGAGTGCGCAGTAAAGGCTAAGAGTCTGCGGGTTCGGGTGCGCCGGCAACACCCGAGATGGCACAGCCAGAGAACATGCCAGGGTGACGGCGCACCCCACTCTATGAAGGGGGGCATATGAGGCCATACCGAGATATCGCCACTCTAGCCGGGCTGCAGGTGCTGTGCTTTCTCCTGTTGACCCACTTTGATGCGGAATTTTTTCTGCTGCACCTCTATCAGTCCATTCTGTACGTCGCGATCCTGGTGATGTTGTTTTACATGGAAGACCGCTGGGCATACATGATCGGAATGCTGGCGCCGGCGGTTTGGCTGGTGATGGCGTTTGCGACCGGACTGCTGGGAGGGGCAGCGAGGCAAGCGGGGCTGGTGCTGCGGGGCCAAGCACCGAGCAATCTGGTTAGCTTGATTGCAGCACTAACGGCGGTGCTGGCCGTGCTGATGATTGTAGCTTGCGCGCGGCACTGGGCGAAAGAATACGCGGGACTGGGAAAGTCGCTCAGCACGTTCGCGGTGAGCTTCGGAGTCGTAGCGGTGTATTACGGAATCCTCGTGATGTGGTTCTGGGAGATGATTCCGAATCCCGGGAAAAATTAGGCAAGGACACAGCCAGAGGAAAGCCGGGGCGGCGACAGCACCCGGCAAAAGAACGAAAGCGGCGGACGCCTCGATCAGCGGGGCGTCCGCTTGATTTTTGCGGGGCGTGATTTTGCGAGCGCATGTTTGCGGCGCGAGGGGGACCGCTTCGCCGTCCTCGATGAGGAAAGCGCCGCGCGCGCCTTGCGTGGAAGCTTCGCGAGGACAAGGTCGTAAGAGGTCCGAACCAGATGGCGGAGCTCGGCGGGAGGAACGGCGTCTCTGGCTTCGAGAGCGATCCATTTGGCGCGGGCGAGATAGGGCGCGGGAATGATGCCCGGGCGCTCGGTGAGTTCAAGGAAGGATTCGGGCGATGTTTTGAGAGTGAGCCAGACGCGCGCCGGCTCGAGAGCAAGAATCGCGAAGATTCTGCCGCCCACCTTGAAGACCAGACTCTCCCACTGGAGATGCTCGGTGGCATTGGGGAAGGAAAGGCAGAATTCGCGGAACGCGCCAACGTCCATGGAGAAATTCCTCGCGGAGCGGGATGTCCGGATTGAAGGAGGTCCGGGCTGGAAGAGTGTACAGCGCGAAAGTTACCGGGGAAAGAGAGAGCCGCCAGGGCCGACGGCGCGCACCGTGCGCGAAAGCGACCCAGCGCCGGGGAGGGGGCGCGGGGCGAGGTTCGGAGGTAGCGCCGGATATAGATAACGCGGTGATACATCTTACTGCAATCGGGAGGACACGGAGTTATGAGCTTGCCCTGCAGAGCGGCAGGTGAGAACATCGCGCCGCAGGGAAGAGGCAACCTGATGCGGCCCATGTCAAAGGCAACGGTAGTCAGTGCGGCGCTGATTGGTATCCTATTTTGCTCGACAGAAGCGGCGCAACAGAAAAGTGGAATCAAAGTTGTGCCGCTTCGCGAGGCGCAAAAGGTTTTTGCGACCTACAAGGGAAAGCTGCCGGAAGATCTCACTGGCGAGGCGATGAGGAGCGAGGATGCCTGGAGGCGGCACGTCGCCGAAAGGGAAAAACTGCTCGAAGAGCGGCTTGAGGAAGGCGAACTGGACACGCTGGCAAACCTTACGCTCTTCGGAACATCCTTCACCGATGCATCAATCATCACCGCGGCCGAACTACAACAGCTCGCTGCAAATGCTCCCAGTGAATCTCGGCAGGGGGCGGAGCAAAACTACCAAAAGCGCCTAAAGGATCTTGCGATAGGTCTTGCCTATCCCCAGGGTAACGAACGCTTGCAATATATGAGCGGGCTCCTCCAGAGGAGAGGATTTAAGTTCGCGACGGCCAGCGACTACAACCGGCTCGGAGAGTTTCTTGCACGGAACGTTTTGCGAATGCTGAGTGAGAATGCCCGTTACCGGGAAGCAATCGAAAAAGCCCGCGCGCTGGACGCCAAGTCGGAGTTTGAAGCGCGCTCCCATGTGTTCGAACACCGCGGGATTTCGCTGGATACGTCTCTTTTCCCCAATTATGCGATTGAGCAAGCGCTGAAGGAACTGAAGGACAAGGGAATCTTGCGCGCCGGTCAAGTCCGCCGGGTGGCCGTTGTTGGACCCGGACTTGATACCGTCAATAAGGATGTGGGATTTGATTACTATCCAGAACAAACGATCCAGCCCTTCTCGGTGGCGGATAGCCTGCTGAGACTGGGACTCGCCCGCGAAAACAAACTGAGCGTGGTGACGCTCGACATCAGCGAAAAAGTGAACTCACACATTCGCGAGGCAAGGCGGAGAGCCCTGGCGCGGAGAGCGTACGTACTGCAGCTTCCCCTTCGTATGGATGGGCAGCCAACGGACGGAGCGGTGGCGTATTGGAAAGCATTTGGCACAAGAATCGGGCGCACTGTTCCAGCTATACCTGCGCCAAAGAACGCGGGGAATATTGAAACACGCGCCATTGGAGTTTTTCCATCGACTGTCTTGAAAGTCCATCCAGAACATCTGGATATCGTTTACGAAAGAATGGAGTTGCCGGAGGGCGAGAAGTTTGACCTGATTATCGGAACAAACATTTTTGTGTACTACAGCGAATTCGAGCAGGGCCTTGCCGAGACGAATCTAAGGGCGATGTTAAACGAAGGGGGGCTTGTTCTGACAAACGACGCGCTTCCCTTGACGAGCGAAGGTTCAGCGCTGAAGGTGTTGGGATCCACGGCCACGGCTTATTCAGATGCCCCTGGCGACGGCGACACGATCCTTTGGCTGGAAAGCAGAAGAACCCCGGACTAGGCGGCAACCCTGTTCTAGATGGATCGACACCGTTATTGGGGAAGTCAGTTATTGGTATTCGTCGCGTAGCGGTGGAAGAAAGAGTCCTTGTGCCACACAGGGCGCGCGGGCGTGATTGCGGTCTCGACGAGAAGGCGGCGGACGATTTCTTCATAGAGCGCGGCGGCGTGGAGGTCCACGGGCTGGTTCACGTCGTCGCTCGGGGCGTGATAGCGGTAGGTGAGCCAGTCCTTCAAAGTTTTGGCTCCTGGCGTGCCGGGTTCGGCGAAGACATCCATGATGACGGAAGGAACCCCGTGGCGGATGAAGTTGTATTGGTCGCTGCGGATGAAGAGATTGCGCAGCGGCTCGGGGTCGGGAACGGGCTTGACGCCGAGAGAGGCGGCGATCTCGGACGCGCGGTCGCCGAGGGTGGAATCGTGAATTCCCTGGATGCGCAGGACTTTCAAGGGAATGACCGGCAGGAACATGTCGGTGTTGATGTCCGCGACGATGGATTTGGGATCAACGGTCGGGTGAGCGGCGAAGTATTTTGAGCCCAGCAGGCCCTTTTCTTCCGCGGTAAAAAAGACAAACAACACGGAGCGGCGAAGTCTTTCCGGGCGGGGCTTCCCGGATTTCGTATGGTCGCCGTGGAGCAGAGAGTCGGCCATATCGAGAAGAAGGGCGCTGCCGGAGCCGTCGTCCATCGCGCCGTTGTAGATGTTGTCTCCGGCAATGGGCTGGCCAATACCCACGTGATCGATGTGGGCGGAGAGGACGACGTAGTCGTTCTTGAGCTTGGGGTCGGAGCCCGGGAGTTTGGCGACGATGTTGGAGGATTCGAGCTCGCTGCGCTGAATCGCGGCATGGGCTCTGAGAGAGACGGAGAGCGGAAAGTGGGGAAGGAGCTTGCGCTCCTTGCCGAGCGCGGCGATTTCCGCAAAGGTATGGCCGGAGCCGGCAAAAAGTTTTTCCGCGCTCGCGGGATTGAAGATGAGGGAAAGCTTGAGGCCGGCGGTCTCGTCGAATTCGGGATCGGCCAAATCCATGGAGGGATGCGCGCGATTCAAGGACATGCGAGACCAGGGAATATCCATGGAAGCGGGATTGGGGATGACGATGAGGCCGACGGCGCCGGCTTCGCGCAGGACTTTCCAGCGTTCGCCGATGCCGCTGTAGTGAGCGGCGAGGGAACCGGGGATTTCAGCGGGAGAGCCGGCGAGATAGACGACAATTTTGCCGCGGAGATCGAGGCCGGCGAAGTCGTCGTGATGAGTTTCCGGGACCTTCAAGCCGTTACCGGCGAAAACGAGAGGAGCGGAGACTTCCTCGTCCGTGCCTTCGACGCGGGTGGAGAAGTACGCGTCCTCGCCGAGAGAAAGAGGCTCCTGCTGGCCGTTGCGGATGAGCGCGGCGGAGGAGTTTTTCTCGTCGATGGCGCGCTGGATGAACCTGATGGGCTGGTAGTAGCCGTCGGTTCCGGCGGGTTCGAGGCCGTATTCCTTGAGCCGCTCGACGACGTAGGCTTCGGCTTTGCGCAGGCCGATGCTGCCGGTGTCGCGCCCTTCCATGGAGTCGTCGGCGAGGACGCGGACGTGGTCCCACCAGGATTGACCGTTGAAATGGAGCTTGTGGACGTTTTTGGCGAGTGACGCCGTGGTGAGGAGCAGCGCGGCGGAAGCCAGAGTCATTGTCCGGCGCATCGGGAACCTCCTTGGATGTAAGAAGCCGGAGCATAACAAGAGAGAAGGGAAAGAGCCAACGGGTTGAGCGAGAGATTGTAGAAGAAGTTGTTCGAAGCGAGCAGCGGAAGAGCCCACCCTAAAGAAACGCGACCCTTGGCAGCAGGTTGGTTGGCGTTCATTGCGAAAGTGCGGCCCGCTCAAGGAGAGCGCTGGAGGGTGACGTAGTCGCGGCCGAGGTAGAGGCGATACGAGCCGGCTTCGGGAGCAGCAAGGAATTGAAGCGGGACGGGGCGCTTGAGCTCGGTATCGTGTTTGCCGGCGACCTCGAGCAAGTTGTTGGAGCCGAGATCGGTGACGATGAATTTGGAACCTTCGACGAAGCCGATGCCATAAGCGCCGGGCTTGAGAGCGCGCCCGTTGATTTCGAGCGCCACTTCGGTGAGGAAGTAGCCCTGATATTTTTCGCGGACGCCGGTGGAGTAGCCGGAATTGTCCACGAGGCCGGCGAGGACGTAGAAATCGTCGGCGAAGCGGACGCCGCCGGTATTGCGCATCTGTACCGGCGCGACCTGGCCGCGGTAGAAGACCTTATCCGGGAAAATCCTGGCGGAGATGTCGGCGGCTTTGAGGACGGTATCCTTTTTGGCCGTGGACTGCGCGTTGAGATTGGCAAAGAGAGCCAGTGACAACGGCAGGCCCAGCAGGACGAAAGCGAACGGCAAGAATTTTCTGTGGAGAAACATGGCGTCTCCTTTTGCGGGAAAATCGTACAACAAAGCGAGTTCCTTGCGACAGGAGCAATACCATCCTGGCTCGGTCGTCAGAGAATCGGCAGAAGAGCCCGGCAGAGACGCAAGAGCTGGGCAGGGCTCCTTGGGAGCGGGCAGTGTTGTGGTAATGTACGCGGTTCACGATCACTTCAGGAGGGATACAGATGCTCGACCGCCGAAACTTCATGCGCGTGTGCTCGGGACTCGGATTGACGGGAACACTTCTGCCGGGAGTGCTGTGGGCGGAAGCGCAGGGCAAGACGGAGATCACGAAAGAGATGATCGACAACGCGGCGGCGATCGCGGACGTGAAGATTCCGGACGAATACAAGCAGATGATGCTCGAAAACCTGAACGACCGCGCGAAGGGATACGAGGAGATTTTCGCGCTGCACATGCCGAATTCCGCCGAGCCTTCGCTGCTGTTCGATCCGGTTTTGCCCGGGATGAAGCTGGAGAAAGAACGGAGGCCGATGAAGATTTCGGCGGCGCCGGCGGTTGCGGCGTCGGGCGCGCCGAGGAATCTGGAGGACGCGGCGTTCTGGAGCGCGCGAGAACTTGCGGAGCTGGTGCGAACGAAGAAAGTTTCCTCGGCGGCGTTGACGGAGATGTACCTGGAGAGGCTGAAGCGCTATGACCCGAAGCTGAAATTCGTGGTTACGTTGACGGAAGAGCGGGCGAAGGCGAAGGCAAAAGAAGCGGACAGAGAACTTGCTGCGGGGAAGTATCGCGGGCCGCTGCACGGGTTGCCGTGGGGCGCGAAGGACTTGCTGGCGACGAAAGGATACCCGACGACGTGGGGAGCGGGCGGATTCGAGAAGCAGGTCATCGACGAAGACGCCACGGTGGTGAAGCGGCTGGACGAAGCGGGCGCAGTGCTGGTGGCGAAGCTCACGCTGGGCGCGCTGGCGATGGGGGATCACTGGTTTGGGGGAGTCACGAGGAACCCTTGGAATCCGAAGCAGGGATCAAGCGGCTCTTCGGCGGGACCGGCTTCGGCGACGGCGGCGGGATGCGTAGCGTTCAGCATCGGCTCGGAGACGCTGGGGTCGATTTCGTCGCCTTCGACGCGGTGCGGGTGCACGGGTTTGCGGCCGACGTTCGGGCTGGTACCGCGGACCGGCGCGATGGCGCTCTCCTGGAGCATGGACAAGCTGGGGCCAATCTGCCGCAGCGTGGAGGATTGCGCGCTTGTGCTGGATGCGATTTACGGGCCGGACGGAATGGACCGAACGGTGCAGAACGCGGCGTTTCGCTGGGACGCCGGTTTGGACTGGAAGAAATTGCGGGTCGGATACTTGAAGAAGGATTTCGAGCCGCAACCGCCTGCGAGCCGGGCGGAAGAGGAAAAGCCAGCGGCGACTCCGGAGGAGGAAAGGAAGCGGGAAGAGGCGAGGAAGAGGAGGGAAGCGAATCGCGCGCGAGCGGCCTACGACAAACGGTACAACGACGCGGCTCTGGAAAAGCTGCGAGCGATGGGAGTGAATCTGATCCCCGTGGAGATGCCGAAATTCCCCTACGACGCGATGGTGGTGATGCTGGAAGCGGAAGCGGCGGCGGCGTTTGACGAGTTGACGAGGACGGGAAGAGACAAGCTGCTGACGGAGCAGGGGCCGGGAGACTGGCCGAATTCTTTCCGTTCGGCGAGATTCATCCCGGCGGTGGAGTACATTCAAGCGAGCCGTGCGCGACGAATGGCGATGGACGCGGTGGCAAAAGTGTTCGACGGCTTCGACGTGATCGTGGCGCCGACGTTCAGCCAGCAGCTTGTGATCACCAACTTAACGGGGCACCCGGCGCTGATTCTGCCGAACGGATTGCGCGGGGACGATGCGCCTCCGCCGCTCGATACGGCAGAAGGCGCACGGGACAACGCCGGAAAGCCGGGCACGCCGGTGAGCTTGACGTTCCTGGGGCAGTTGTACGGGGAAGGCAAGTTGCTGGCGCTGGCGCGAGCGTATCAGGACGCGACGGGATTCCATAAGCTGCATCCGAAGCTGGATTGAAATGGCCCGGCCGCGCTGGATTGCGGCAAATGAGAAGCGCCCCGCTCTCGGGATGAAAACTTCTTGAAGGCTATTGACCTTTTTCGACGGGATAGCCTTTTTCAACCCAGTCGGCGGCGAAGCTCGTCGGGAGAATCAACACGCGGAGATGCGTGAAGCCCATTTCCTTGAGCGCGGAGAAAGCGGGGCGGATGTTGGGACAGCGTTCGAGCGGGCAGCAGCCGCAATAGAGGACGAGTTCGGAATCGCGCGGGAGCTTTTCCGCGTAGGACTTCAATTCAGCGATCCCCTTGGCCGTTGAGCCGGGTCCGTGAAAGGTCGCGCCCGGCACGTGCGCGCCCAGGTAAAGCGTGTGCACTCCCACATAGACGACGGCGGGCGGATGAGCCTGCTTGAGCTCCGCGGCGAGCGCGGAGGGAGTGACGGTTTGCGCGGCAGTCCAGGGATCGGAAGGATTGTCTTCTGAGGCTGCGGAGCGATGGCCCGGCAGGGCGATGGCAATGGGAATCAAGACCACAATCCCCAGAACCGTGAGGATGGCGCGGAGCAGGGGAAATCCGGAAGCTTTCTTCATGGAATGACTCTTCTCCTCGACAGAAGGACCAGGCGCTACTTCTTGGATGATGCAAAGGGCAAAAAGGTTTAGGAAAGGGGATTGGGGCGGACACTACTTTTTGGCTTCGTTGCGCTGGCGCTGAAGCTTGAGCGCGGTGCTGCGGAGCGTCTCAGGAATGTTTTTGTTGAGAGTGAGGCGCTTCAGGTCGGCGGCGTTGATCATGGGCAGGAGGCGAAGCGAGACGTCCAGAGGGGTCTTGGGATTGTTGAGGAGATTTTTGACGACGACGTAATTCTTGCGAAAGTTGCGGTTGCCGGCGATGAGGCGGAGGATTTCGTCGGTCAGATTGGACATCGAGGCGAAGGCTTCCACTTCCTGATCGGTGAGGCGCGGGGATTGCAGGACGGCGCGCTGCACGACTTTGTTGGTGTCGCGAATGAGGGTGCGGCGCGCTTCCGAACCGCCCTTTATGGCGAACTGGACGCGCTGGGCGACGGTCATTTTGGCGATTTGCTGGAGCAGAGTCTGGCGCTTCGCCAAATCGGGTTCGACTTCGCTGGCGGCTTCCGCAAGCGCCGCTTCGTCGATGGCGGAGCCAAGCAGCTCGTGAAGCTGGGCTTTCTGTTCAGCGGTAATGGAACTGGAATGTTCGAGGGCCGCGGCGAGAGCGGGAGACTGGCTGATGCGATCCAATTCCTCGAAAAGCGCCTGAATGCCGAGCGCGGAAAGATGCTGCACGACGGGAACGAGACTTTCCGCGGGGCAGTTTTTGTTTTCGACGAGGGCATCGCAAATTCCGGGCTTTGAGGCGAGATTGCGGGCCGCGTAGGAGAAGAGCGCGGGAAGAGGGTGTTCGCGCTTCAGCGCCTCGAGGAAGGATTCGACGGGAACGGAAGCAATGGCGTCTTGAGCGCGAGCGGCGACGAGTTCGTCGGCATCGTGGGAAAGGAGTGCGAGAATTTCAGCGCGGTCGGCGGGGGCGAGGTGAGCGCCGCCGGAACAGACCGCCAGTTTGCGCTCGCGAGTCGCTCTGCCGTGGCGCAGATCCTCTACGACTTCAGGGCTGAGAGTCTCCACCGGTCGCCGGCTCCAAATCCTTCCGGCTGAAGACCATTGTACCGGAGGAACCGGGGGCGCCGAGGGGCGGCAAAGCCTGGCCGTTCAATTCCAGCAACACCGAGGAGGAATCGGAGGCGGAGACTTCGAACCGGTCCAAAGCTTGAAAGTGGCGTGTGTCGCCGCCCGGAAGGTCGCCGTCGAAGAGGAGTTTGCCGTCGCCCAGGATGCGAACGTGCGTCGAGGCGCTTGCGGCAACGGAGAGGTCCAAAGCGGCTGCGGAGCCGGCGGGAATTGGCGGGGCAGAAGAAGCCGGCGAAGAAGGATGGGCAGAAGGCTGCGGGGGAACGAGCGCCGAGGCATGTCTCGCGGCGCGATGCGCGGCATAGAGACGCCAAGCGTAAACTCCGCCATAAGCCAACGCGCCGAGGAGAAGCAGGAGCCCGAGCACGAGAGCGACGGGAATCCATTTGGGAGGGGAAGGGATGCGTTCCTCGGGCCGAAGCGGGGCAGGAGAAGCAGCTTCACCGCGGGCCAGGTCGTATTCGGCGAGCAGGTTTTCTTCGTCGAGACCGAGATAACGCGCGATGGTGCGGACAAAGCCGCGTCCAAAAACGCCGCCCGGCAGCCGGTTCCAATCCTCGTTTTCGAGCGCCTGGAGAAAGCGCTCGCTGATTCGCGTGGCGGAGGCGACTTCTTCCAGCGTAACCTCGCGCAGTTCCCGTTCGCGCTTCAGGCGTTCCCCGAATGTGCCTTTGGCCATGAAACGATGGCGCTCCTCGATGCGAGCAAGATCGAAAGCGGAGGGAGCCTCTCAACCCGCATGACGATTCTTTACCCCAGCATCCGCGAATTGTCCCCGAATATGCAAACAGGAGGACGGCGGGCAACCTCGAAATGAGGCGTGGGATTCCCTGAGGCACTATAGGGTGAGGTTCACGGGGCTGTCAAACCGAGGCCTGAATCGGCGTAATCGGCGGAAAGCGAGAAGCAAGCCAGCAAGGAGACTCCGCATCATGGCAAGATGAGTACGCCTGTACCACGGTTTGGTTGCACTCGGTTTTGCGAGGTGCCTATACTGGCCCAGATTGGCAACCGGGGGTTGATTCCCTGGTGGGCGCGTGTGTCTTGAGGCAGCGCCGGCCGGCGGAAGGCTGCGACCCGACAAGGGATTCGAGTGGAAGACGTCAATCAATTTCCTGCCGTGGAGCGGCGCCGCAATCCGAGTGCGGCCGACGAACGCCGCGAGGCCGGCGAAGTCGCGGTCTTTCAGGAACTGGGAAAGGCGCTCACGTCCTCCCTGCAACTGGATCAGGTCCTGCGCACCATCATGGAAAAAATCGAGGAGTTTCTGCGGCCGGACAACTGGTCGCTCTTGCTGCTCGACGAGGCGAAGCAGGAGCTATATTTCGAGCTTGCGGTCGGCAAAGCCTCGCAGGCGCTGAAGGATGTGCGCATCAAATTGGGGCAGGGAATCGCCGGGTGGGCGGCGCAGCACGGCGAAACGGTGGTGGTGCCGGACACTTCGAAGGACACGCGCTTTTTCTCCAAGGTGGACGAAAAGACGAAGACGGAGACGCAGTCAATCGTCGCCGTGCCGGTGAAGTTTCGCGACCACTGCCTGGGAGTGATCGAACTGATCAACTGCATGGGGCCGGACGGATTCGATCCGCGCGACCTGAAGCTGCTGGAAGCGCTTTCGGACTTCGCGGCCATCGCGCTCGAAAACGCGCGGCACGTGAAGCGCATCCACGAGCTGACGATCACGGACGACTGCACGTCGCTCTACAACGCGCGGCACATGAGCGTCATCCTGGAGACGGAGATCTACCGCTCGCACCGGTACAATTACGAATTTTCGGTGATTTTCATCGACCTGGATCATTTCAAGCAGGTGAACGACACGCAGGGACATCTGGTCGGCTCGCGGCTGCTGGCGGACATCGGAAACGCGCTGAAGACGCATTGCCGGCTGATCGATTTCGCGTTCCGCTATGGAGGCGACGAGTTCGTACTGCTGCTGCCGCAGACGTCCAAGGAAAACGCCATGAACGTGGCGCGGCGGCTGCACCAGTTGATTCGCGAGACGAAGTGGCTGGCGAACGAAGGGCTGAACATCCACATCACCGCGAGCATCGGAGTGGCCAGCTATCCTGCGGACTCAAAAACCAAGGAAGGGTTGCTACACCTGGCGGACGAGGCGATGTACCTGGTGAAGAACACGAACCGCGACAGCGTGGCGGCCGCGAACGTGGGGATTTTGAAGGGTCTTTCCGCTGCGAGCGGGGAATCCGCCGGCTGATTCGAGCGTCCGGACGCTCCTATACACTCCTGAAGAATTCTGCTTAACTGAAACCATGAGGAGAAGCGAAGCGGCGAAGTACGCGCGCTGGTCCGCGGCCGTGGCAGTGTTGCTCGCGGGCATTACCGGGGCGGTGTACGTCGGGCGAAGCTGGCAGAGAATCGTCGAGAAACGACACGCGCCTCCTGCTCCGCCGGTGAACGTGGAGCGGCAATCCACCTCGTTGACTTTTTCCAAAGTAGAAGAAAACCAGACGATTTTCACCGTGGAGGCTTCGAAATCCACGGATTTCCGAGGCGAGAACGCAACACTGCTCGAAGACGTCAAGATCACCGTCTTTGGAAAGACGGGGCAGCGCCATGACGTGCTGCATACGCAGAGTTGCAGATACTCGAAGGAGACGGGCGGGATTGCCTGCGCGGGCGCGGTGCAAATCGACCTGATGAGCGCGGCGGAAGCGGCGCGCTCTCAGCGTGGACCAGAGGAAGCCGCGGCCCAAGCCGTACGTATCGAGACGAAAGGAGTCCGTTTCGACCGCGCAAGCGGACTCGCTCGAACGGATCAGCCGGTCTTCTTTCGATTTCCGAATGGCGAGGGTCAGGCGGTCGGGGTTGAGTACCGCTCCGAGGAAGGTGCGCTCCGGCTGCTGCGGGACGTTTCGGTGAAACTGAAGCCGTCGCCGGAACAAGGCGCGAAGAAAACGCAGGGCATGGACGAGGTGGCGATTCACGGGTCGCAATTGGATTTTGGCCGGGACAGCCACGCGATGGAACTCCTCGGGCCGGCAACCGCGGAGACAGCCGCAGGGCGAATCGCGGCGGGCGAATTCCAGTTGCTTCTGGACGAGAATTTTCACGCGAAGACGCTGTCTGCAAAGCCGGCGAGCTTCGGAAGCGCATCCGCTGCGGCTGGGAAGCCAGGCGAGCCGGACAGGCTTACCACGGCAGGCAGGCCGCAAGTGGCGGTAAAGAGCCCAAGCGGCACGCAGACGGTGAGCGCGGATTTGATTGCCGCCTCCATTGACCCCGAGGGCTGGGTTGAGCGAATCACGGGGCAAGGAAGCGTGCAGGGCACGGTGGAAACGCCGGAATCCAATGGCAGCTGGAAAGCGGAATCCGCGGAACTCGAGATGTGGCCGCGCGTGAACCAGCCGAAAGAGCTGAATCTAAAGGGCGGAATCGATCTGAGCCTGGCGGCATTGGGGAACGGCGAATCGAGGGAGCTCGAGACGGAGGCGTTGCGCGTAACGTTCCGTGGAGGAAAGCCGCAGGAGAAAAGCCGCGTGCTACGGGCGGAGACGCTCGCACCGGGAAGCCTCTTGTGGAAAGAAGCGATTCCCGCAGCGGGAGGCGCTCTGCAAGAAACCAGGCTGAAAGCGGAGAGGATGTGGCTGGACTTTGGCGTGGAAGGGAAGGGGCGGCGGCTTGAGGCGAGGGGAAACGTCCAGATGGAAAGGCGGACGCCGGGAAGACAGATGCAGACGGCCACGGCAAACGCCGGTTCCGTGGAACTTGCCGCGAGGGGCGGCTGGAGCCGGATGGAGCTGGACGGAATAGTGCGTTTGAAAGAAGGCGACCGCTCGGCGCTGGCGGATCACGCCATGATTTTGCGCGCCGAACAGACGGCAACGCTCACAGGGCATGCGACAGTGCGCGACGCGGCTTCGCAGACGACGGCCGCGAAGATCACTTTCTTTCAAGAGAGCGGCGACGTGCAGGCGGATGGGGACGTGAAGACCAGCGACTTATCAGTCAAGTCGAGCGCGGTGGAACTGGCTCCGGCTCCGGCGACGATCACGGCGGACCACCTGCAAGCCAATTCGAAGAGCGGGCGCGCTCTCTACTCGGGACACGCGAGATTGTGGCAGGGCGCATCGGTGCTGGAAGCGGACGCGATCGAGCTCAACCGCGAAGAGCGTTCGCTTTCCGCAACGGGGAACGTGCGCGCGGTGTTTCCGCGGAGCGGCGCGGGTTCGAAGAAGAATGCGAGCAGCGGCCCCGCAGCAGCGCTCTGGCACGTAAGCGCGGGCAGCCTGAAGTATTGGGAGAAGGAAAACCGGGCGCATCTCGAGCAGAATGTGGTCATCCAGTCGGCGAATAATCGCATTCGCGGCGCGGTGATGGATTTGTACTTCGCGCGAGCGGGCGCGAACGGAGCCGCGGCCGGGTCGGCGGCGGGCGCGGGAGCGCGGGAGATCAGCCGAGCCGTCGCGACCGGAGGCGTGATCGTCGAACAAGGCGAGCGGCGGGCGACGGCGGACCGGGGAGAGTACACCGCGGCGGACGGAAAATTCGTGATGAGCGGCGGAAATCCCACGATTTTCGACGCCGCTTCGGGAACAACTACGGGCCGTCAATTGACCTTCTTTTTAGCGGATGATACGATCATTGTTGACTCCGAAAAAGGATCACGGACGTTGACGAAGCACCGAGTCGAGTGATTGATGACTGCAAGGCGGTCAACTGTGACGAGGTATGCTGAAACTTGAGGCCGTCGAGCTAAGCAAGTCGTATCGCGGACGCAAGGTCGTTGACAACGTTGAATTGGAGATCGGTCAGGGCGAAGTCGTCGGGCTGTTGGGGCCGAACGGCGCGGGGAAAACGACAACGTTCTACATCATCGTCGGCCTGACTCGTCCCGACTCTGGCCGAGTGCTCCTGAACAACGACGAAATCACCGATCTTCCGATGTATCTCCGAGCCCGGAGTGGAATCAGCTATCTCCCGCAGGAACCCTCGGTTTTCCGCCAACTGTCCAGCGAAGAAAATCTGCTCGCGGTCCTGGAAACGCTTCCCCTTACTCCGGAGCAGCAGCGAGACCGCCTGGAGGAATTGTTGGCACAGATGGGGCTGGAAACGGTAAGAACGAGCAAGGCCTACACACTTTCCGGAGGCGAGCGCCGGCGACTGGAAATCGCGCGTTCGCTGACCCTGCAGCCGTCTTTTATCCTGCTGGACGAGCCGTTTTCCGGGATTGATCCGCTGACGGTGAAGGATTTGCAGGAGATTATTCGGGATTTGGCAAAGTCCGGAATTGGCGTACTGATCACCGATCATAACGTTCGGGAAACGCTCAGCGTGACGGATCGTGCATACATCCTCAAAGGTGGCAAAATCTTTCGTAAGGGCAAACCGGAGGAGCTGAGCAACGATCCGGAGGTTCGCCGGGTGTATCTGGGCGATCATTTCCGGTTGAACTAGAGGCGCGAAAGGGCAGCTGCAAGAGACCATCATGGCCTGGCAAGGACTCAAACTTAACCTCAAGGTTTCGCAGAAGCAGATTCTGACGCCCGGCCTGGTGCAGATGGTCAGCGTGCTGGCGCTGAACCGCCTGGAATTGCGCGAGATGATCAATCAGGAGATGGTGGCGAATCCGGTCCTGGAAGAACTGGGCGAAGAGCCGACCCCCGCCGACAATTACAGCGACGAGAATTTCCTGAAGAACGAAACGGAGAAGGTGCCGGAAACGGAGCCGGCCAATCCGTTCGATGAATTCGACGTTGGAAGTTTTTTCAATCAATACCTGGACACGGGCGGGGACGGAGGCCAGTCCCAGGAACGCGAGATCTCCGAGCGGCCCTCTTTTGAGAAGTTCCTGTCCTCTCCGGCCGGACTCACCGACCATCTCACCTGGCAACTGAGCGTGACCATCTGCTCCGACAAGGTGCGGGAACTTGCGGAAAACATCATCGGCAACCTGGACGAAAACGGATACCTGACTGCCTCGATGGAAGAGCTGGCGCAGGAAGGGAAGTATTCGCAGGATGACCTGGACGACGCGCTGGCGGTGGTGCAGGATTTCGACCCCATCGGCGTGGGCGCGCGCGATCTGCGGGAGTGCCTGCTGCTGCAACTGAAGGCGTTCGACCCGCAGAACACGCTGGCGCAGCAAATTGTTTCGGATCACCTGAAGCAGGTGCAATCGAACCAGTTGAAGGAGATCGCGCGGGCGCTGAACCGGCCCGTGGAGGTCGTGAAGCGCGCGCTCGACGTCATCAAGAAGCTCGATCCGCGCCCCGGACTGCGCTACAACAAGACGGAGCCGCGGCTGGTGGAACCGGACGTGTACTTTCGCAAGGTGGACGGCGTCTGGCAGGTGTTTTTGAACGAAGACGACATGCCGCAACTACGGCTGAGTCCGACCTACCGGCGGCTGCTGGCGCGGGACGCGGCGGACAAGGACGTCCGCAATTACGTGAAGGAGCGCTTCACCGCAGCGATTCAACTGCTGAAGAATATCGAACAGCGGAAGCACACCATCCTGCGCGTGTGTCAATCCATCATCGCGCGTCAAGGCGAGTATCTCGATCATGGGCCGGACGCGCTGAAGCCGATGATGATCAAGGAAGTGGCGGAGGAAGTCGGAGTGCACCCCTCGACGGTAAGCCGCGCGGTGGCAAGTAAGTATGCGCACACGCCGCAAGGCGTGCTGGAGCTGCGGTCGTTCTTCAGCGAAGCGGTGAACGGCCCCGAAGGCGGAGGCATGTCGCTGCTTACTCTGAAGCGCCTGGTGAAGAAGATGATCGAGGAGGAGGACGCGACGAAGCCTCTGACCGACGAACAGATCGCGAAGAAACTCGACGAAGCGGGAATCCACGTGACGCGGCGGACGGTGGCCAAGTATCGCGAGGACATGCGCATCCCCAGCACGCATCAGCGCCGGGTGAAGGCGTGAGCCGCATCCTGCCGTGAAGCCGCATTCCAGACGCGAAACACGCCAACTCGTCATCCTGACCGGCCTTTCCGGCTCCGGTAAAAGCACCGTGTTGAAAGCGTTCGAGGACATGGGCTTTTATTGCGTGGATAATCTGCCGGTCGAGCTGATTCCGATTTTTGCCGAATTGCACGCCGCGGGAGAAGGCGACTTCGCGCGGGCGGCGCTGCTGGTGGACGCGCGGGAGGGCGCGCAGCTCGAAAAGCTGCCCAATCTGCTGAAGGTTCTGCGCAAGGATCATCCCATCACGCTGGTGTTCATCGAGGCCAGCGACGAATCGCTGCTGCGACGCTACAGCGAAACGCGGCGCCCGCACCCGCTGGGCAAGGAACAGTCCGTGCGTGAAAGCCTGCGGCACGAGCGCAGGCTGATGGAGCCGATCCGCAAGCTCGCGGACGTGGTGATCGACACGACGCATTTCAACGTTCACGAACTGCGGCACTTCGTCACCGAACGGTTCAGGAGTCCGGACAAGCGTCCGATGCTCGTTTCGCTGGTGAGCTTCGGCTACAAGTTTGGCGTTCCGACGGATGCCGATCTTGTGTTCGACGTTCGCTTTCTGCCGAATCCCCACTTCGTGCCGCGGCTCCGCCGGTTCACGGGCAAGGACGCCGCCGTGAAGCGTTACATTCGCTCGTTTCCACAGACGGGCGAGTTTCTTCGGCGCATCGAGGGTTTGCTGGTGTACCTGATGCCCCACTACGTGGACGAGGGGAAAAGCTACCTGACGATCGCGTTCGGCTGCACGGGAGGAAAGCATCGCTCCGTGATGCTGGCGGAGTCGGTCCAGAAGTCGCTCGAGAAGCGCGGCTACTCCACGAAGGTGATCCATCGCGACATCGATAAGTAATTCGCGATACCGGCGAAACTTGACACATCGCATTGCGGGCGAATAGCGTACCAAGGGAAGTCCCCAGGGGAGTCTGAGGCGTGGCCTCAATCGCATCGCCACAATTGAAGCGTCTGCTTTCTTATGTGCGGCCTCACGGGCTTCGCTTGAGCCTGGGTGTGGGCCTGGTGGCGTTTGTGGCGCTGGCCGAAGGCGTGGTCGCGCTGATGGTGCGGCTGGCGTTTGATTACGTGCTGAATCCCGCGGCGAGCAGTTCGCAACTGCCGCTTCTGACCTTGCCCGGCGGCCGCGTCATCTATTTGAACCAGTTTTTTCCTTCGCACTTTCACAACGTCTGGCCGATTTTCAGCCTTTCGCTCGTGGTGATCTTTGTTACCAAGGGCGTTGCGGAGTATCTGGGGACGACGCAAATCCAGTACGTGGGACACGCGGCGACTACGGATTTGCGCAACCGCGTCTATGCGAAACTGATACGCCAGCCGATCGGCTTCTTCCAACACAATCCGACGGGCCGCCTGCTTTCTTCCGCCATCAACGACGTGGAAAAGACGCGCATCGCGCTTTCCGAGTATCTCGCCGATCTTTTCCAGAAGGGCTTCACGCTGATCGTTTTCCTGCTGGTGATGCTGTACCTCAACTGGAAGATGGCGCTGGCGTGCGTCATCCTGCTTCCACTGGTGACGATTCCCGTGGGCAAATTCGGCCGCAAGATTCGGCACTCCGCGGAAAAGAGCCAGAGCCGGTTGGGAGAGCTGAGCCAGATTTTGCAGGAGACTTCCGCCGGCAACCGCGTGGTCAAAGCGTTCGGCATGGAAGACTTCGAGACGAACAAATTCGCGGCGACGGCGCGCCGGCTCCTGCGGGAGAACATGCGCTGGGTGCGCGCGGTCATGGCGACCGCCCCGCTGATGGATTTGCTGGGAGCGGTCATCATTCCTTTTTTGCTCCTGTACGCGCGCGATCAGATCAAGCATCAGGTGATGACCCAGGGCATCTTCATGGCGTTTCTCTACGCCATGTTCAACGCCTACATGCCGCTCAAGCGCATCGGCCAGGTGTATCAGCAATTCCAGTACGCGCAGGGCGCGAGCACGCAGGTGTTCGCCTATCTCGACCAGAAGGAAGAGACTCTGGACGCTCCGGGGGCGCGGCCGATGGCGCCGTTTTTCCGGGAGATTGTATTCGACCAGGTGTCGTTCTCTTACGACGGGGAATCGGGGCCGGTGCTGCGCGGGATTGATCTCTGCGCGCGAAAAGGGGAAGTCATCGCGCTGGTGGGATCGAGCGGCGCGGGGAAGACGACTTTGGTGAATCTGATTCCGCGCTTTTACGAGCCGACGAGCGGCTCGATTCGCGTGGACGGCATCGACTCGAGAGAATTGACGATCCGATCCTTGCGCCAGCAAATCGCCATGGTCACGCAGGAAAACATCCTGTTCCACGACACCGTTTGGAACAACATCTGCTATGGGCAGGCGAGTGTGCCGAAAGAGCGCGTGATCGCGGCCGCGCAGGCGGCGCTCGCGCACGATTTCATTCAGGAGTTGCCGCAGGGCTACGAAACGGTGATTGGCGAGCGGGGAACGCGCCTGAGCGGCGGCCAGCGCCAGCGCATCGCCATCGCGCGCGCCATCCTGAAGGACTCGCCCATTCTGATTCTGGATGAAGCGACGTCGGAGCTCGACGCCGAATCGGAGTTGTACGTTCAGAAGGCCCTGTCGAACCTGATGGTCGGGCGCACCACGTTCGTGATCGCCCATCGTTTGTCCACGATTCGCCGCGCGGATAAAATCCTTGTTCTTGAGGAGGGCCAGATTCGCGAGAGCGGTACGCACGCCGAGCTTCTTGCCCAGGGAGGAACGTACGCCCGGCTCCACGAATTGCAGTTTGCCGACGACGAAATGCTCGCTTCCACACAAGCCGTGGCGCCGAACGCGCCCGTCCCAGGAAACCCGTCATGAGTGAGAAGAGCGCCGCGGCCTCCCGCAAAGCGGAATGTCTTTCGATGACCGGCTACGCGCAGGCCAAGGGCGAATGCCAGGGCTGGGCGATTCGCGTCAGCGTCAAGAGCGTGAATCATCGCTTTCTCGACTTGAAGATTCGCCTGCCGGAAGGTTTTGACCTTTACGAATTGCGGCTGCGCCAACTCGTCAGGGAACACATTCATCGCGGTCACGTGGAAGTCCACGTGGGAGTCGAGCCCGCGCCCGGAACTCCGATTCAAGTCAATCGCGAGCTCGTGCAAGGCTACCTGAAAGCGGCGGACGAGTTGCGCTTGCAGACCGCCGTTTCGGCGGCGCTCGACGTGGTTGCTTTGCTGCGCCTTCCGGGAGTGATTGGAGGGCTCGCTCCGGCCGTGCCGGAGAGCGAGGAAGATCAGGAGAAGCTCGGCAAGACGCTCGAGGCCTGTCTTCGGGAAGCTCTCGCGAAGCTGGATGAAATGCGCCGCGCGGAAGGCCGTCATCTCGCGGAAGAGCTTCGCGCGCGGCTGGCGCGAATCAGCCAGCAGGCGGAGGAGGTGCGCACGCTGGTCACGGCGCTGCGGCCGGCGTTTGCGCGCCGCCTGGAATCGCGCCTGAAGGAACTGCTCAACGGCACGTCCATGGAGCCCGCGCGCATCGCTCAGGAAGCGGCGATGCTCGCCGAGCGCAGCGACATCAGCGAGGAGTTGGACCGCTTGCGCAGCCATCTGCAACAATTTGGCAGGCTGCTGGACGGCGCGGGCGAGCTGGGCAAGAAGCTCGACTTTCTGCTCCAGGAAATGCACCGGGAAGCGAACACGATGCTTTCCAAAACGCCCGGAGTCGAAACCGAAGCGCTCGCGATCACGGGCCTCGGCCTGGAAATCAAAGCGGAGATCGAGAAATTGCGCGAACAGGTGCAGAACATCGAATGAGCTCAGCCGAGGGAGTGGCGCCGCTGATTTTGATCGTTTCCGGGCCCTCGGGTTCGGGGAAGTCCACGCTGGTTCAGAGAATCCTGCAGATGCCCGGGACGATGTCCTCGACTTCGGTTACCACCCGGCCGCGCCGCGCGACTGAATCGAGCGGGAAATGTTATGATTTCGTCACCGAAGCCGAGTTCGACGCCATGGTCGCGCGCGGCGAGTTTCTCGAATATGCTCGCGTATTCGGCCGGCATTCTTACGGAACACCCCAGAAGTGGCTGGAGAAGTCCCGGGCCAGTGGTTTGGACCTGGTGCTGGAAATTGACGTGCAAGGCGCGGCACAGGTAAAAGAGAAGCTGCCCGAGTCCGTGGCGATCTTCATTTTGCCGCCGTCGCGCCAGGAACTCGAGCGCAGGCTCCGGAACCGCGGGCAGGATTCGGAAGAAGAGATTGCGAGGCGGCTGGCTCGGGCGCGGGATGAAATTGCCGCCTTCGGCAAATATGACTACGCTGTTGTTAATGACGAAGTGGAGCGAGCGGGAAAAGAAGTGGAATCGATCGTGACGGCGTTGCGGTGCTCGAATGCAAGGCGCCGCCGGTGGGTGGAACAACTTCTGGCATCGTTTGGGGGGAAAGACTGAGATGAGCGTGCAAACCAAAGCTCCGGAGAGCCAGTTTGCGTATGTGGTGCTGGCTGCGCGCCGGGCACGCCAGTTGATGGCCGGCGCTCCGCCGCTGCTTGAAAACCCGCGCACCACCAAAGCGACGCGGATCGCCTGCGAAGAGGTCGATCATGGCCTGATCGAATACGACTTTGCGGAGTCGGTCTCCGCGGACGAGGACAAGGACGGCAGCAAGCGCAAGAAATAGGCTGCCGCGGATATCCCCATGCGCATCACGCTCGGCGTCACCGGCGGAGTCGCGGCGTACAAGGCCGCGGAACTGGCGCGGCGCCTTCAGCAGGACGGCCACTCGATTCAAGTCGTGATGACGCGCGCGGCGCGAGAGTTCATCACGCCTCTCACGTTCGCAGCGCTCACCGGGCAGAAGGTTATCACCGACCTCTTCGCCGAATCGGGCGGGGAAGCGAACCTCGAAAGCGCCATCGAGCACATCGCCGTCGCGCAGCGCACGGACCTCCTGCTGGTCGCTCCCGCCACCGCGGACATTCTTGCCAAATTCGCGCGCGGCATCGCCGACGATTTTCTGACCACGCTTTACCTTGCCGTGACGGCGCCCGTCGTGGTCGCGCCCGCGATGAACGTGAACATGTGGAACCACGCCGCCACGGCCGAAAACATTGCCGCGCTTCGCGCGCGCGGCGTGTTTGTCGTCAACCCGGATGAAGGCTATCTTGCCTGCGGGATGACGGGCGCGGGCCGCCTGGCAGGTCAAGAGGCCATTCTCGCCGCCGTCAATGAGGCGCTCAAGCTGGAGCGCGATCTGGAAGGGCAGAACGTCCTCGTTACGGCCGGTCCGACTTGCGAGGACCTCGATCCCGTTCGTTACATCACAAATCGCTCTTCCGGAAAAATGGGATATGCTGTTGCGGAAGCTGCCGCGCGGCGCGGCGCCCGCGTCGTGCTCATCAGCGGCCCCACCTCGCTGGAAACGCCCGCAGGGGTCGAGCGCCTGGACGTGCGCAGCGCCGAAGAGATGCGGCGCGCCGTTCAGCAGCGCTTCGCGCAATGCACCATCGCGGTCTTTGCGGCGGCCGTGGCGGATTATCGCCCCGCCGAGCCGCTTCCCGGCAAATTGAAGCGCACCAACGAACCTCTGATCATCCGCCTCGAACCGAATCCCGATATCCTCGCTGAGGCGGCGCGCGACAAGGGCGAGCGACTGGTCGTGGGCTTCGCCGCGGAGACCGATCACGTCGCGGAAAATGCGCGCAAGAAGCTGGCGGTCAAGAACGCCGATTTGATCGTTGCCAATGACGTCGGCGCGGAAGGCGCGGGTTTCGACGTGGACACGAACGTCGTGACGCTGTTCGCGCGGGATGGCCGCGACCTTCCCTTGCCCAAAATGCCCAAGCGGGAAGTCGCGGAGCGCATTCTCGACGAAGTCCTGCGGCTGCGCTCCGCCGCCGTGCCTGCGCGGCGTTCCGCCGTCTGACCGTCATGGCCGAGCGCCTCTCCGATCACCTGAAAGAGAAATTGGCCGAACGCCTTCGCTTCTATGAAGATCTGGGGATTCGCCAGTTTTACCGCGACCGGATTCCCGCAACTCTCGCCGATGTTCCCGCGGCAAACATGGAGCCGGCTCTCGAGGAGACGTCTTTGCCCAAACCTGTTCGCAACTTCGAATCTCCCGTGCCGGCCGCTCCGCCGTCGCCGTTTTCCCGGTCAGTCCCGCTGCCCGTTGCCTCCGGCCCCTCGCTTTTTGAAGCCGCGGACAAGGTCGCGGGCGACACGCTGCTCAAGATTCGGGAGGATCTTGGCGAATGCACCCGCTGCAAGCTGCACAAGGGCCGCAACAAGATCGTCTTCGGAGACGGCAATCCCAAAGCGGAATTGGTTTTCGTCGGAGAAGGTCCGGGCGCCGATGAAGATGCGCAGGGCCTGCCGTTCGTCGGCCGCGCCGGCAAGCTTCTGACTCAGATGATCGAAGCGATGAGTCTGCAGCGCAAAGACGTCTATATCTGCAACGTGGTGAAGTGCCGCCCGCCGGAAAATCGCACTCCGGAAAAGGACGAAGTCTCCACCTGCTCGCCCTATCTTGTCCGGCAATTGGACGTCATCAACCCCAAAGTGATCGTGTGCCTGGGAAGCGTGGCCGCCCAGACGCTTCTCGAGACCAATCGCGGCATCTCTCATTTCCGCGGTGAATGGCTCGACTTCCGCGGTCGCAAGCTGATGGCAACCTATCACCCCGCCTATCTCCTGCGGAATCCCAACGCCAAAGGCGAGGTCTGGAAGGATTTGCAGAAAGTCATGGCCGAATTGGGCCTCGAGCGCAAGCGCGGCAAATCCGCTTAACCTTCCAATGGGCATTCTCCTCGGTCTCGCCACGGCCCTTTCCTGGGGCAGTTCGGATTTTCTCGCGCGGTTCGCTTCGCGCCGGATTGGCACGCTCCGCGCCACCGGCCTCATGCAGGCCTGGGGCTTCATCCTGCTCACTCTTTTCCTTTCGGCAACTCATCTTTGGGGACATCTCTTCGACGGCTCCGGCTGGCGGCCGTGGGCGTGGGGAATCCTCGCCGGCACGATCAACACGTTCGCCATGCTGGCTCTGTACCGCTCCTTCGAGATAGGGAAGCTCTCCATCGTTGCGCCGATCTCCGCTAGCTATCCCGTCCTGACGGTCTTGTTGTCCGTTCTGACCGGAGAGATCCTCACTCCATTGCGCGGGTTCGGAATCGCGGCAACCATCCTGGGAGTCGTTCTTGTGGCGCGAGGCGAACAGGCATCTCCGCAGGCGCAAAGCGGCGACTCCGGCCGGCGAGCGTCGGGCGTTCCCTGGGCATTTGCGGCCGCGGCCGGTTTTGGCGTTCTGTTCTGGCTTCTCGGTGTTCGCATCATGCCGGTGACGGGAGGTCTCGCGAGCGTTTGGCTGATTCGTCTGACGGGAACGGTTCTGACGCTTGGAATAGTTCTCGCGCGGCGCTCGCCCGTTCTCCCAAAGGGCCGCGTCGCAACGATGCAAACTGGCGGCATGGGCTTTCTGGACACCGGCGCGTTTGTTCTCAGCAATCTCGGAATGCAGAGGGAACAAGTATCCGTGGTGAGCGTGCTCGGTTCGCTCTACGGCGCGGTGACGGTTGCCCTGGCGGCGATTGTGCTGCGCGAACGCATCGGCCGCCCACAGTGGTGCGGCATGATCTTCATCTTCGCCGGCATTTTCCTGATCAGCCGGTGACCTTCGGCGCCTCCCGCACGCAGCTGTTACACTACTGCCCGAGATGAGCGCGCGTTACTGCAATGTGGCCCTGCCCGTTCCCCTGCGCACCGCGTTTACCTATTCCGTCCCGGAAAATTTGCGCGAAGCGGCGCAGCCAGGTTGCCGCGTGCTCGTGCCATTTCGCAAGAAATCGCTCGTGGGCGTCGTGGTGGAATCGGTGGACGAGCCGCCGGCGGAAACACGGATTCGCGACGTCGCCAAAGTCTTGGACTTCGCGCCTGCGCTTCCGCCAAAACTGCTTGAGTTGGGCCGGTGGATGGCCTCGTATTACGTCGCGCCCATCGGCGAGGTCTTCCGCGTCATGCTGCCGCCTTCGATTGAGTTGAAATCGCGGCAGGAGCTCGCGCTCACCGCTGCGGGCGTTTCGGCCCTGGAGCAGGTTCTTAGCGCGGACGATGCGGCTCGCCTCACGCGCCAGGAAGCGGATCTCCTCATCAGCTTGCAAAAGAATCGCAGGCCTGTTTTTTTGGCGCCTCTGCTCAAGAAAGGCGCGCCGCTCGCACTCGTTCAGCGGCTCCGGCGGCGCGGCTTCGTGGAAATCAAGGAATCCTTGTCTGAAAGGAAGCGCCGCACGCAGCGCATCATCGGTTGGAAGGGGGCCTGTAAAGGGGCTTCGGAAGGGCGTTCGGCAAACGGCGGCTCGCTCGGCGAAAAGGAAGAGCGCCTCCGCGCCTTGCTGGAAATCGAGCGCGGTCCTTTGCCTCTTCCGCAGGTCCTGAGGCTTGCTCGCGTTTCGCGCGCGCTGCTCGAGCGCCTGGTTCGCGACGGTCTTCTCGAAACCTGGGAGGAAACAATCGATCCGAGCGAGGATCCTTTCGATACCGGGTATGTTCCGCCCTCGCACCAGCTCAACGCGGAACAGGAGCGCGCTTTTTCCGCGATTCGAGCGCGTTTCGAGCTTGGCGAATTCGGCGTGCAGCTGCTTCACGGCGTTACGGGAAGCGGAAAAACGGAAGTCTATCTTCGCGCGGTGCAGGAAGCGCTCGCGCGCGGCAAGACGGCCATCGTGCTGGTGCCGGAAATCGCGCTGACGCTCTGGATCGGCCGTCAGTGTCGGGCGTGGTTCGGTGCGCGCTTCGAAGGCGTGGCCGTGCTTCATTCGGCGCTCGGCGACGCGGAGCGCGCTCGCGAATGGCGCCGCGTGCGCAACGGCGAAGCCCGAGTCGTTGTCGGGACGCGCTCCGCGGTCTTTGCGCCCCTCGGAAATCTTGGGCTGATCATCGTGGATGAGGAGCAGGAAAGCAGTTATAAGCAGGAGGAAACGCCGCGTTACAACGGCCGCGACGTGGCCATCGTTCGCGCCAAGCTGGAAGGCGCCCTGGCGCTGCTCGGCTCAGCCACTCCTTCGCTCGAAACTTTCCATCATGCTCGGGGCGGCAAGTATGACCTTCTGACCATGGCTTCGCGCGTCGCAGACCGCGCGCTCGCGCAAGTGGAAGTCGTTGACCTCCGCGCCGAATTTCAGCAGACGCAAATCACCAGCCCGATCTCTTCCCGCCTCCGCGCCGCCATCGAGGAGTGTCTCGGGCTGCAAACGCAGGCGCTCATCCTCATCAACCGCCGCGGCTATTCCTGGTCCGTCCTCTGCCGCAGTTGCGGCGCTTCCGTGCAATGCGTCAATTGCAGCATTTCGATGACCTACCACAAGCACCGCAACCGCCTCGAATGCCACTATTGCGGCTCCATCCAGCCGGTTCCGAAGCTTTGTCCCAAGTGCCAGTCGAAATACATCTATTTTTTTGGAGAAGGCTCGGAACACCTCGAGGAGCGCCTGCGCAAGGAATTTCCCGGCGCTCGCGTCGCCCGGCTCGACCGCGACACCGCCCGCACCAAGCGGCAGTACCAGGAAATGCTCGGCGCTTTCGCGGCGGGCGCGCTGGACGTCCTGGTGGGCACGCAAATGCTCGCCAAGGGGCACGATTTTCATCGCGTCACGCTCGTCGGCGTGGTCAGTGCGGATTCGTCTCTCAGCCTGCCCGACTTCCGCGCGGCGGAGCGCGCCTTCCAGTTGCTCACGCAGGTTGCGGGCCGCGCCGGCCGGGGCGATCTGCCCGGCCGCGTCATCATCCAGACGTTTTATCCCGAGCACTACGCCATTCAGGACGCCGTCAAGCAGGACTACGTCTCGTTCTTCGACCGCGAATTGCATTTTCGCCGCGTGATGGCCTATCCGCCGTTCACTTCGCTTGCGAACGTGATCGTGCGCGATACGAATCTCGAAAACGCCATCCGCTGGTCCCGCGCGCTCTCCGAATACTTTTCCCCGCACGATGGAAAGGGGCTGCGCGTCCTCGGCCCTGCTGCGGCGCCGCTGGCGCGTCTCAAGCGCGAGCACCGGTTTCAGTTTCTCCTGAAGTCGCCGAAGCGCTCGCTGCTCGGCAAGTTGCTGTCCGGCGCGCTGGCCCACTGCGACGCCGCGGGCATTCCCCAAACCGCCGTTCTTGTCGATATGGACCCGCTCAGTCTGCTGTAGAAGCCTGCGCGGCGTTCTTGGCGCGACGTTGCCAGAAGTAGTAAGCGGGCAATCCGAGAACCAGCAGAACCAGCGCGCCGACCAGGTTGCGGAATTGCCCGGGATCGCGAAACGCCAGGATCACGCCGTTGCCGACGAGAGCCGTCGCGGCCAGCACGAAAAGCAGCGGCGTCCACGGATATCCCGGTACGCGATAGGGCAGCGTTTTTCCGGCGGAAGCGCGCCGCAACGGGAAAACGGCAGCGGCGGCCAGGCCATAGAAAATCCAGCCGATGAAGATGACTCCTTCTACCAGTTCGTAGAATTTTCCCGCGCAGGTGAGCAGCGTCGCCCATGCGCCGAGAGCCAGAATGGCCGCCATCGGCGTGCGAAAGTTGACGTGCACCTGGGCGAGCGTCTTGAAGAAGAGATTGTCCCGGGACATCGCGTAGAACACCCGCGGCGCGGTCAGGATGACGCTGTTCGTCGAGCTGAACACCGAAATCAGGATCGTCGCCGCGACGGCCTTGCCCGCCCACGGCCCCAGCACGCTCTTTGTGGCGGACGCGGCAATCGCGTCGCTCGCCGTCGCGCCCGCGGGACCCAGAGCTACGAGGTAACCGAAAACCGCGACGATGTACAGCCCAATTAGAATCAGCGATCCCGCAAGAAACGCCTTCGGAAAAACCTTCTGCGGCTCCAGCACTTCGCCCGCCGTGTAGGTTCCGAACTGCCAGCCCTCGTAAGCCCACAGCACCGCGATCATCGCGAGTCCAAAACCCGAAAGGAGCGGGAACCCGCGCAGCGGCGTTCCAAAAGTCATGCCGAGTTCGCTTCCGTGATGCCCGAGCGAGAGCAGCACCGCGCTCAGCAGCACTACAAGACCCACCTTCACTATTGTCGTCCAGTTTTGCAAAGTGGCGCTGTGGCGCGTCCCGCGGATGTTCACCGCGGTGACCACGGCAATCATCAGAACCGCCAGCAGCGTCTGTTGCAGCGGCGTCAGCGGAATGATTTCCGCCAGATACTGCACGAAGGCGCGGGCCAGCGCCGCGATTGTCGCTCCGGCGATCACCAGGAACAAACACCAGCCGTAGAGAAACGCCGGCAAGCGCCCGAACCCATCCCGGATGTAACAATAGATTCCGCCCGCCTCCGGATTCGCCGCCGCCAGTTCCGAATAGGTCAGCGCGCCCATCAGCGAGAGAATCCCGCCCACCAGCCAGACCATCATCGAAAGTCCGACGGAGCCCTGCACCCGTTGCAGAATCATCCCGGGCGCAAGAAAAATTCCCGAGCCAATGACGGAGCCGACAAACAAAAGGAGGAGGTCGCGCAGGCGGAGCGTACGGACGAGTTGCGTCATCGAACCTCGCGGCCCGGCTGTTGCGGGCCGGCGTGCGAGAGCATCATATCCGGCCCGCCTCCCACGTCAACGTTTCTTTGGGACTCTCTTTGGAACAATGTTCAATGCGCGGAGACGGGCGCGGGCATAAAGCACAGCAGGAAGACCGCGAGGGCCGCGAGCGCGGTAAATTGTCTCCCTGCATCCATCGGCGTTTCGTCATAGAGGGGAGCCGTTCGCAAAAAGCGAATCCCAAACAGAAGCGCCGCCCACACGTACCACACCCACCAAAGCAAGTATCCCAACACCAGCAGGAGGATGGGCAGCAGCAGGCTGAAGCAACGATGTCCGCGGGGACTCAACGCGCGGAGGATGTGCCCTCCGTCAAGTTGGCCCGCCGGCAGCAGATTCAGCGAGGTCGCGAAAAGTCCCACCCAGGCCGCGCGGCCCACGGGATGCAGCAGCAACGTCGCCGGCGGCACTCCCGGATGCAGAATCAGCGCCAGCCATTTCAGGAGCAGCGGCGTCGCGAAAACCACCTCGGCATTGGTGGCAAGGCCCATCACCACCCTAGCATGCCACACGCCATAAGCCAGCGCTGGAATGGCCAGCGCGAAGCCCACCAGCGGTCCCGAAGCGCCCACGTCAAACAGCGCCCGCTTGCTCCGTATCGGCGAACGAATCAGGATGAACGCTCCGAGCGTTCCGATCAGCGTCGGCGCGGGAACGAAAAACGGATAGCTTGAACGAATGTGATGGTGCCGGCATGCGAAGTAGTGTCCTAATTCATGCGCGAGCAGAATCGTGAGCAATGTCGCTGCGAACGGCCATCCCGCCAGCAAGGCGGCCGGATTCTTGTAGATAAGCACCAGCGAGCACACGAACTCTTCCATCGATACCGCTTCATTGTGCGAATACGCCACCGCGAATTGCCGGCCCGCCGCCAGGCACGTGAACAGCGTCAGGACAAACAAGCCGCACGCCAGCAGCAACGACTTGAGCGGCGGATGAGGCCGCACCGCGGGAACAGGATACTCGGGCGTGGCGGCCGAAAACCTTGTTTCGATTGCTTCGGGAGATTCCAGGTTCTGTGGTGTCGGGGAGCTCACAAAAGGTAAAGGGCCCTTGCCGCCCGGCATCGTTTCCCTGCCAGGCGGCGAAAAACTCTATTTCTTGTCTTCCAGGCCTTGCAGCTCCTTGCCTGGTTTGAACCGGACCGCTTTTCCCGGCGGAATATTCACTTCCTGACCGGTCCGCGGATTCCGCCCGATGCCGGTCTTGCGCGGCTTCACGCTGAACACCCCGAATTTCCGCAGTTCGATCCGCTGTCCGCGGCCCAGTGAATTCTTGAGCGTCTCGAACACCGTTTCCACCGCCTGCTCGGCCTTCACGCGGCTCACGCTCGCGCCTTCCAGCTTCTGCAGCACGGCGTTCACTATGTCCAGCTTGATCACGCTTGCCTCCGAATCTACGTGGCCCGATGCTAGAGGCTGCCGTTCGGGTTGTCAAGACGTGACGCCTACACTACACTGAACGTCTTTGTCGGACCACGATTTTGTTCCGTAGGATTGCTTGTGCCGCGGCCCGAATCCGCGGGTGCGTAAGAATACGAGGAGGAGTGGATGTCCGTTAAGCCCGACCGCTGGATTCGCCGCATGGCGCTGGAACACAAAATGATCGAGCCTTTCACGGATCGCCAGATCCGCGAAGGCGTCATCAGCTACGGGGTCTCTTCCTACGGCTACGACATTCGCGTCGCCGACGAATTTCGCATCTTCACCAACGTGAATTCCACCATCGTCGATCCCAAACATTTCGATCCGCGCTCGCTTGTCGATTACAAAGGCGAGGTCTGCATCATTCCTCCGAACTCCTTCGCTTTGGCGCGCTCTGTCGAGTATTTCCGCATCCCGCGCAACGTCCTCACCATTTGCGTCGGCAAATCCACCTATGCGCGCTGCGGCATCATCGTCAATGTCACCCCCTTCGAGCCGGAATGGGAGGGCTTCGTCACGCTCGAAATCAGCAACACCACGCCGCTTCCCGCCAAAATCTACGCGAACGAAGGCCTTTGCCAGGTCGTTTTCTTTGTTTCCGATGAGGACTGCGAGGTCAGCTACAAGGACAAGAAAGGGAAGTACCAGGCGCAGAACGGCATCGTTCTCCCGCGCCTTTAGTTGACCGCCTTCCCCGCCGAATTTTCGAGCGGGAAGCCCCGTTCCTTCCATCCGCCCAATCCGCCCAGCAGCGGCCGGATGTTCGTGATTCCCTGCTTTCTAAGGAGGAGCGCCACACGGGCGCTCGAGGCTTCGTTGGGTCAAGTACAGTACAGCACGACTTCGCGATCGCGCGGCAGAAGATCGCTCTTCGCTTCGAGGTCCGCCGCGTCCATCCGAAACGCGCCGGGAATTGTCTCCGGATCCGCTTCAAAATCCATGGCATGCCGCAGATCCACGATCACCACCGGTTCTCGCGCGTCGAGTCTCTTTTTCAACTCTTCCGGCGTGATCCGCGCAATGCGCAATTCGCGCAGGAATTGCTGCCGCGCCACGTATTTCCAGGCGATATATGCGGCCAGGCCGCCAATCAGCAGCACCAGCAGCCAGCCGCCGAGCCGCTCCAGGGACTCGGCGATCGCCTCGATCTGATTGCTGAAGAGGTAGCCCAGCCCGAGAAATGATCCTCCCCACAGCAGCGTTCCCAGCCCGTCGTAGAACAAAAACCACCGCGTCCTCATGTGAAAAATTCCCGCGAGAGGCGGCGCAACGGTGCTCAACCCCGGCAGAAATTTCGCGATGAGCAGCGACTTCGCGCCCTGCTTGGAAAACACTCCTTCCGTGCGCCTCACGCAGGAATCGGGTTCCAGGGAAATTTTGCAGATGAATCGGAGGATTTGGATCCCTTTGCGGCGTCCCAGATAATACCAGAGCGAGTCTGCTGCAATTGCTCCGGCCAGCACGGCCCCGAACGCGCCGAAAAAATTCAGTTGCCGCGCGCCCGCAAGCGCTCCCGCCGCCAGCAGCAACGGAATCGAAGGAATCGGCAATCCCGCCTGTTCGGCAAAGACCCACCCCAGCAGCAGCACGTATCCGTGATGCAGCAGAAAGTCGAGCGATTTGTGCATGATCCCGGGCTGGGCCTCCGTCGGCTGCCTACTCTTTCAGGAAAGGAGCAGTATGCCCCCATCGCCCGGTCATGACAAATTCGCGGATGGGCTTGCGCGACCGCGGAGCCAGTTCCCGCTCCCGGACTTCCTCCGACAGCGAAGCGGGATCTCCAGGATACCCAATGGCGAACGCCGCAATCGCTTCCCATCCCGCGGGAATGCCGAAATTCTTACGCACCTTTTCTGGATCAAATCCCGCCATCTGGTGCACGAACAGCCCCCGCGACGTGGCCTCCATGGTGAGCAGGGCCATCGCCGCTCCTGTATCGTAAAACGCGTTGCGATTCGGCGCGTTATTCCGTGCAAAGGCCGGTCTCGAAACCGCGAATCCCAAAACGTATGCGTGCCGGGCCCAAATCGCGTTGGACTCTCTCAGCGCCCCGAGCGATATCTCGAAATTCTGCACGTCGTCCCGCGTTGCAACCAGAAACGCCCACGGCTGCTCGTTGAAGCTGGATGGCGCCCATCGTGCCGCTTCGAACAAACTGCGCAGTGCGTCGGGCGGAATCGGATTCTCGCTGAATGCCCGCGGACTCCATCGCTCGCGAATCAGTTCGTGAATCGGATAATCGGCAGGTGCTGAGTGTCGCATGTTATCGGGAGCCTTCCCATTCCATGTGGCTGGTTAACGGCCGTTCTGCTTGACCATTTCGAGATCGATCGTAATCTTCACTTCATCGCCCACCACCACTCCGCCGCCGTCCATGGTCTGGTTCCACTTCACTCCGAAGTCCTGCCGATTTACCGTTGCCGTTGCGCTCAGCGCCGCGCGCTGATTCCCCCATGGATCCTTCACCGGTGCGGTTGGTCCTTCCACGTTCAGCGTCACTTCCTTCGTCACGCCGCGGATGGTCAGATCGCCCGTCACCTTCAACTTCCCACCCTCCTCGCGCTCCACCTTCTTTGATTTGAAGCTTATCGTCGGAAATTTCGCCACGTCAAAGAAGTCAGGGCTTTTCAAGTGCGCGTCGCGTTTGGGTTCTCCCGTATTCACGGTTGACGTGTCGATTGAAACTTCCACGGTGGACTTCGTGATGTCCTGCCTGTCCCAGTTCACCGTTCCCGTCACTCCCTTGAACTCGCCGCGAACCGTCGAAATCATCAGATGCTTCACGGCAAAGCCGGCCGCGGTGTGCGCCGGGTCGATCTTCCATGCCTCCGTTGCCGCCGGCGCCGGCAGGCCTAATCCGCCTGCCAGTGCCGCCGCTAGCGCAAATCGAGTAAAGACTCCCATGTCCCTTGTTCCTTTCGCCTGTTGTGATTTAGCAAATCTGATGCTCCAGGGCGTTATTTCGGCACGCGCAGGGGGATTTCCTCGAGCAGCCGCGCAAGTTGCTTCAGCCGGGCGGGTTTTATGTGGTGGAACTGCCGCGCGTGCAGTTCCCGGATTGGCCCGTCAAGTGTTTTCAGCAACTGCAGGCCGTGCGGCGTGATTCTGGCCCGCACCACGCGGCGGTCGTCTATTTGCCGCTCCCGCGTGATCAGCGCGCGTTTTTCCATGCGGTCAAGCAGTCGCGTCATGTCCGGGTCGTGGGAAATCATCCGCTCGCTCACTTCCCGGCAGGCCAGCCCGGCGGGCTGCGCGCCGCGCAAAATTCGCAGCACGTTGTATTGCGCGCCCGTCAGCCCATGCTCTTTCAGGAGTTGCTCGGCGTCCTGGGCGAGCTTATCCGCCGCCTTCAGCAGCGCAATGTACACCTGGTTTTCCATCGAGAGGGAAGTACGTTTTCCTGCGAGGCGGCCATTCACATCCCCATGATAGTCGTTACAACGACTATTGTCAAGAGGAAAAGTCCCGCGGGCGAAGTTTCGCCGCGGCCTACGGTTTCTTGACCGGCCTCATCTGCACTTCGCTGATGAAACTCCGCGGCCCTTGCAGTGCCACCATCGCTACCGCATGCGCCACGTCCTCCGCCGCCAGCATCCAGGAGCTGTCCTTGCCGCCGCGCCCGCTCCCGCTGAATTCCGTCGCCACGCTTCCCGGGCAAATCGTGCTCACCCGGATTCCATACCCCCGTAAATCCTCCGCCAGGCACCCGCTCAAGCCCTGCAGGCCCCATTTCGACGCGCAATAGATCCCGCCTCCTGCGAACGTATTCTTTCCCGCCAGTGAGCTGATATTGATAATGTCCCCGCCGCCCCTCTGAATCATCGCGGGCGCCACCGCTTTTACCAGCAAAAACACGCTTTTCAGATTCGTGTTCATCACGCGATCCCAGTCGGCCTCCTGCTGCTCATGCGCCGGCCCGAACAGCCCAATGCCCGCGTTGTTGACGAGAAGCGTGATCTCTCCAAGAGACTTGGAGACCCGCGCCACGAGTTCCCCGATGTCCTTCGCGCGTGTCACATCCGCCTTCAACGCCAGGACTCGAGCGTTCCCCGCCGCGGTGACGATTTCCTTTTCGCTCTGCCGAAGCGCCGCTTCCTCTCGTCCGCAGATGGCCACCGCCGCGCCGAGCGACGCCAGCTTCATCGCAATGGCTTTCCCGATTCCCCGGCTGCCGCCTGTCACCAGCGCCACTCTGCCCAGGAGCGGTTTCTCCCCGGCCCGCGTCCCGCCCATTCCTCCTCGTTCGGTCATTTTGCGCCCTTCCTCCCCAGGCCACTTTTTTGCCGCAGCGGCCATCTTAGTATTTCAGACAGGGCAGGGCAAAAGACGGCAGGTGCGCCCTGCTCGCGTGCCGCAGTAGGTGCGCAGGAGTTGATACCGGCGAAGTAAATTTCGCCTGTAGCGTCGATGCTCCGATTTCCCGCAGAGATGCAGGTCAAACGCAACGGAACTTCTTGCGGTTTCCCTGGGGCTTTTCCTATAATCCCAAGGATTTCCAAAACGGAATCGTCGCCGCGGCGCGGTCTTCCACGCGCCTTTGTTCCATGCGGTCGAGGTTTTCCCGGCAGCTTTTTCCGGGGTGCACCGGAATCATTTTATTCAGGTAAGGACTCTTAGTGAGGAGAATGGGAATGAATGCAATCAGACGACTGGCGGAGGTCGCGGTTCTTGCGTCGCTTTGCCTAGTGGCCGGAGGCGTCTTGAACGGTCTGGCGCCCGCTGCCCTGGCGCAGGAGGGTGCGGGCACCAAGCAGCCGTACACCATGCCCGAATACAATTCGTACCAGGCTTGCGCGCAGGACAAAGTGCCGGCCTCGCAAGTCAAGTGTTTCGATGATTTCTTCGCCAAGTACCCGAACTCGGCTCTGCTCATCTATGCCTATCCCATCACCTATCAGGCCTATAGCCAGCTCAAGAACTGGCAGAAAGTCATGGAGTTTGCTGACAAGCTGGTCGAACTTGGCGACAAGGTCGGCCCCAATGAAAAGTACGGCGCCATGTATGCGCGCGCCTACGCCTACAATATGCTCAACTCCAACGATCCTGCCGTTGCAAAAGCGGAAATGGATTCCTGCGCGGCCGGCCTTGCGCTCATTCCGGAGCTGAAGAAGCCCGAGCAAATCGACGAGAAAACTTTCGACACCCAGAAGAAGCAGGCGGCCATCTATCTGAACGGAACCTGCGCGCAGGCCGCCATGGTCCAGAAGGATTACGCCAACGCCGTCAAGTATTACAAGGCCGTGCTTGGGTTGAATCCCGACGAAGCCATCACCAGCTACCGCCTCGGCCTTGCCTATCTCAGCATGACTCCTCCGCAGACCATGGACGGTTTCTGGTCGATCGCCCGCGCGATCACCTCGAAGAACGCCACCGAGCAGCAGGTAAAGCAGCTCAAGACCTACTTGCGCCAGCGCATCGTCGTTTATCAGGGTGGCACCGTTTGCGACAGCCTGACCGATGCGGAGCTCAACGAACTCCTGCAGCTTGCCGGCAGTTCCGCTGAACGTCCCGCCAGCTATACGCTCGTGGGCGCGGATCAACTGAGCGCGGCGCGCAACGGCATGACCATTGCTTCGGTCATGAGCGACCTCAAAGCCGGCGGAGATAAAGCCAAGGTCACCTGGCTCGCCGCTTGCGGCCTCGAATTCCCGGAGGTGCCGGCCAAGGTGATTGACGTCGTTCCCGGCACCGACGCGATTGACTTCAAGGCCGCCTTCGTCACCAGCGAAGAGGAATTCAACGCCGCCACGACCGCGGATATGGACGTCAAGGTGGTAGGCCAGCCGGAAGCCGCTCGCGTCGAAAAGGATAGCGCCTTCCACTTCACCGCGACGCTCGTCGGCTACGATCCCGCTCCGAACTTCATGGTTCACTGGGACAAGGGCAAAGTGAAAGCGGACGACATTCCGCCCGAAAAGGCTGCGCCCAAGAAGCCCGCGCCGCGCCGCCCGCGCAAGCCCGGACGTCACAGCAATTAACGTTTAGCTTTTTCCAAAAAAAGCAACGGCCTCCCGAGATTTTGGGAGGCCGTTTTCGTTTCCTATCGGATCATTTTGAAAAAAGAGCTCGGGGCGCTTCTCGGCGAGCTTCCCGCGATTACCGCCCCCGTCGCGACCCGTGGTGATTGTCCAGCTTGTATTCGCCGATCTTGCGGCTCAGCGTGTTCCGGTGGATGCCCATCATCTTTGCCGCGCGGCATTGATTACCGTTTGCCCGCTCGAGCGCCCGCTTGATAAAGCGTTTTTCGAATTCTCCGATTGCTTCGTCGAACAAAATCCCGCGGTCCACCATTTGCGCCACAAGTCCTTCCAGTTGATCCTTCACGATGGCACTCTCCGCCCTGCTGGTTTTTTTGAGGGGCCGGGCTTGCTAATCCAATTCGCGGCCCGCCAGGATTCGATACGCTTCCCGGTATTTGGACCGCGTTGCCGCGACTACCTCCGGGGGCAGTTCGGGACCCGGCGGCGTCTTGGGCCAGCGGATCCTTTCGAGATAGTCGCGCACAAACTGTTTGTCGAACGACGGCTGGGGACCTCCGGGCTGGTACTGCGCGGCCGGCCAGAAGCGCGAAGAATCCGGCGTCAGCGCTTCGTCAATCCACATGAGCCCGCCTGCTGGGTCTGGCCCTTCCGTGGAGCCGCCCGTCAGCCCAAACTCGAATTTCGTGTCCGCCACGATGATGCCGCGCGGCTCCGCGTACGCCGCCGCGCGCTTGTAAATCTCCATGCTTACTTGGCGAACCTTTTCCGCCACATCGTTTCCCACCAGCGCCGCCGCCTGCTCGAAGGAGATGTTTTCATCGTGGCCGCTCGTCGCCTTAGTCGCCGGAGTAAAAATCGGTTCTGGCAGCTTCTCCGATTCGCGCAATCCCGGAGGCAGCGCAATCCCGCAAATCTTTCCCGTCGCTTTGTAGTCCTTCCATCCCGATCCGCTTACGTAGCCCCGCACCACGCATTCGATCGGAAGCGGCTTCGTCTTCCTGACCACCATCGAGCGGCCGGCCAGTTCTTCGCGATACGCGTCGAACGGAGGAGGGAAGTCCGTCGAGCTGATGACGTGGTTCGGAATCACGTCCTTCAGCAGATCGAACCAGAACAGCGAAAGCTGCGTGAGCACCTTTCCCTTGTCGGGAATCGGCGTGGGCATTACCACGTCGAAAGCGGAAAGCCGGTCCGTCGCCACGATCAGCAGCTTGTCGCCCAGATCGTAGATGTCGCGCACCTTTCCGCGCGCCACCGGCGTCACGCCGGCGAATTGGGTTTCCCGAACAACTTTCATGGCAGGAGCCGGAGACACAGAACGTTTCCCTCGACTGAGTGCGACACATTCTAGCGCACTGCACTGTCAACTCCAAGCCGTCCGGCGGTGGATTTCTCTGCAAATTTTATTGAGAAGTGAAGCGCGAAGAAGAAAGTTCGCGAAGGGAATCGGCAACGCTCACAGAGTCGAGGAAAAGCGAAAACTCCGCAGACCCAACTCATCCGTTTTGTTTGTGCCAAACGGCTTGCAGCGGAAAGCAAAAACCAAAAAATGGAAAGGTCGGAGCCCTCTCAGGCCGCCGAAGCCGCCGCGTGCTTCTTCTTCGCCGGTTCCGGCGCTTCGTCGCCTTCCCACCGCACGCTGACGATCTTCGAAACGCCCGGCTCCTGCATCGTCACGCCGTAGAGCACGCTGCCCGTCTCCATCGTCTTGCGGTTGTGCGTCACCACGATGAACTGCGTCTGCGCGCTCATTTCACTCAAAAGGCGCGTGAACCTCCCGACGTTCGCTTCGTCCAGCGGCGCATCCACCTCATCCAGGATGCAGAAGGGGCTGGGCTGGTACCGGAAGATCGCGATCAGTAGCGCCAGCGCCGTCATCGCTTTCTCTCCGCCGGAAAGCAGTAACACATTTTGCAGCCGTTTTCCGGGAGGCGAAGCCACCACGTCGATCCCCGCGTCGCCGGAGCTGTCCGGCTCCGTCAGCCGCATCTCCGCCATCCCTCCGCCGAAGATGGTGTGGAAGGCGGTCGAGAAATTCGCGTTGATCGCCGTGAACGCCTGCTCGAATTTCTCCTTCGAAATCTGATCCAGCTCCGCGATCGCCTGCTGCGTGTCCGCAATGGATTGCAGCAGATCGTTCCGCTCCCGCGTCAGGAAGTTGTACCTCTGTTCGCACTCGTTGAACTCTTCGAGCGCCATCATATTCACCGCGCCCATCGATTCGATCCGTTGTTTCATCTCGCGGTAATTCGCTTCCGCCGCGGCCAGCTCTTCGCCGCTCATGAACGCCGTTTCGCTGGCGATCAGATCCTCCGGCTGCGCGTTCACTTCGCTCATGCACGTCTCGCGCAGGTGCTGCCGGTCGCTCTCGTTTTTAGCCCGCTCCACTTCGGCGTGGCTGCGCCGCTCGCGAAGCTCCTGCAAGGACTGTCTTCCTATCCGCAGGTGATCTTCCATCTGCGCCAGCTTCGTCCGGCCAGCGTCCCACTCCTGTTCGAGTTCCTGCTGCCGCCTTTCGAGCCGCAGTTTTTCCGCGTGTAATCCCTCCAGTTGGCGCCTCAGCTCTTCGCTCTGCTGCGCCAGCGCCGCCGTTTCCTCGTTCGCTGAAGTCTCCTGCAGGCGCAAAGCGGCCTCGCGCCGCTCGATCTCGGCGCGCTCCTCCGTCAGCCGCGCCAGGAGCGCTTCCGCCGCCGCCAGCCGCTCGTTCCGCGCCGCCAGTTCCGCGCGTCCCGCCGCCAGCTCGTCCTGCTCCGTGTGAATCGATCCTCGCAGTTGCGCCAGTTCTTCCGTCAAGCGCGCGCCTTCCGCTTCGGCTTCCGCGCGATTCGCCGCCGCCGCGGCCTGCTGATACTTCGCGCGCTCCGCCCTCTGCCTCGCGCCTTCCACTTCCTGCCGCACCCGCGACAATTCCGACTGGCACACCGTCAGCTCCAGCCCCAGCCGCGCCAGTTCGCTTTGCATCTGCTCGTGCTTGTGCGTAGCGCGGATGACTTCCCGTTCCGCGTCGCGCTGTTTCGCCGCGACTTCTTCCGCCGCCTGTTCCGTTTCGCGCAGCTCGCCCGCGATGCGCTCCAGGTTCTCCTGCAGCTCCGCCATCTCCCGTTCGCGCGCCGCCGCTTCCGCGTCCAGAGCGCGCAATTCGCGCTTCATGCCGAGCGGCCCCGCTTCATCCGGCCGCCCGCCCGTGACCATCCGTCCCTGGAAGCACGTCCCGTCCGGCGTCACAAACGCATATTGCGGATTCTCCCGCGCCAGCTTCTCCGCCGCGGTCACGCTGTCCGTCAGGTACGCCGTGCGCAGCCTCGGCAAAAACTGCTTTGCCGCCGCGCCCAGCGGGTCGCGGAAGTCCACCACTTTGTCCATTCGCGCGATCACGCCGTCTTCGGCGCGAAAAGGAATGATCGGCTCGTACTCATCCACGCGCAGGTTTCGCGTGGAATCCACGAAGAAAGTCGCTCGCCCGCCTACTTCTTCGCGCAGCAGGGAAACTCCCGCCCGCGCATGATCGTAGGTTTCCACCACCACGTACTCCAGCTCATCCCGCAGATACTGTTCGATCGCGCCTTCGTGCTCCTCCGGCACTTCCGCGTAGTCCGCCAGCACGCCAACGGCGCGAAACTCCCGCCCCGCGCCTCGCTCGTTTGCCGCGAATAGCTTCTGCACCGCGTCCGCCGTGTACGAGCGGTCGTTCAGGATTTGCGTCAGCGTCGCGTGCCGCGCCCGCACCGCCGCCAGAGAATCCCGCAGCGCTTCCGCCCGTTTCGCGGCTTCCTCACGCGCCACTTTCAAGCTTGCCAGCTTCTCCTGCAGTTCGCCCGCCTGTGCTTTTAATGCTTCCGCCTGGCCGTTGGCTCTTTCCAGCGCAAAAGCCGCTTCTTCGGCTTCGTTCCGCACGCGCAGCGAATTTTCCAGCAACTCGTGCTCGTTCGTTTCGAGCTTGCGCAGCGCTTCGCCCTGGTGCAGCAGCGCTTCTTCCGCCTGCTTTTGTTCGCCGTGCAGCCGCAGCAGGCTCTCGCCGGTTTCGGAAGCCGTCCGCCGCAGCGCTTCGAGCCGCAGTTCCGCTTCGGAAATCTGCGCCGCCCGCGTCTGCGCCCGCTCCGTCAACTCCTCGACGTGCGCCGAAAGCGACTTCGTTTCTTCCCGCACCGCATCAACCGCCTGCCGCTGCGACGCGTTGCGCGCCTCCCACTCCGCCGCCTGCGCGACAAGCTGCCCCATCTCGCCGCTGATCTGTCCCTGCCGCGCCGCCAGCTCCTCGCTCCGCTGCCGGTTGAACGCGATTTTGTTCTCCGCGCGGTCCGCTTCGAGCGCCGTCAGGTTCAGCGCGTTTTGGTTTTGCCGGATCTCCGTGTCCAGTTCATAGACGCGCTGGTTCAGCCGGTCCTGCTCCCCTTCCTGCTGTTGAATCGCCGCCGCGTGCTGCACCTCCGCCGCCGCGAACTCTTCGACTTGTTTCGCGATTCGCTCCGCTTCGGCTTCCAGCTCGCGCGCTTTGCCCGCCAGCATCTGTCTTACGATTCCGCGCATCTGCTCGCGAATGTCCGCGTAACGCCGCGCCTTCGCCGCCTGCCGCTTCAGCGAACCGAGCTGCTTTTCCACTTCCACAACGATGTCGTTCACGCGCGCCAGGTTCAGCTTCGAGGATTCCAGCTTCGCTTCCGCCAGCCGCTTCTTCGTCTTGAATTTCGTCACACCGGCGGCCTCTTCAATAATCGCGCGCCGCTCCATCGGCTTCGTCGAAAGAATCAGTCCGATGCGCCCCTGCTCGATGATGGCGTACGAATCCGGCCCCAGCCCCACGCCCATGAACATTTCCTGAATGTCGCGCAGCCTTCCCACGCGCCCGTTGATCAGGTATTCGCTCTGCCCGCTCCGGTACAGCCGCCGGCTGACCACCACTTCACCCGGCTTGGTGACAATTTCGGGCTTGCTTTCCGCTTTCTTCCTTCTCTTTCCTTTCGGAAACTCCGTCTTGCCCTGAGCTTCTTCAAATTCCGCCGGACCCTGTGCCGTTTCCTCCGGGGCTGCCACCTGATCCCCAGTGACCGGTAGCGGATCAGGATCGGCTTCCGCATTCTTCTCTATGTTCTCTGTGCCCTCTGTGGTGAATTCCGTTCTTTCTTCCGCTGCGGCGCCTTCGATCACAAACCGCGCCGCCTCGGCCAGTTCCGGATCCTCGAGTGTGATCGTCACTTCCGCCAGTCCCATCGGCGGCCGCTTTGTCGTTCCATTGAAGATGCAATCCGCCATGCGCTCCGCGCGCAGGCTCTTGTGGCTCTGTTCGCCCAGCACCCAGCTGATGGCGTCCACCACGTTCGATTTCCCGCAGCCGTTCGGCCCGACGATGCACGTCGTTCCCGTTCCGCTGAACGTCACAACCGTCCGTTCACAGAACGACTTGAAGCCTGTGATTTCCACTTTTTTCAGTCGTAGCAAGGTGTCCCCTCTATCCTCACAAATGCCGTTTCGGCGTTCTCTTGTAGCGGCGGCTTGCCTGCCGCAGGCAGGGTCTTTTCAGACCCGCGATTTCTAGGCTTGCATCCCCACAACTCCACGCACCGAAACACAATTGCGACGTCAAGAGACGGTTGATTTTTCCTCGAGTGGAGGGGATCTTCTGCGACGCGCCGATCGCCCCGCGATCGTACGCACACACGTTTGGCAGGTTCTCTGTCAGAGGCCCAGCCGCCTGGCGCTGTCCACCTTTCGGTGGCTCTGCCACCGGTAAAGGTGGCATGAAATTCGGATGGCGGTACGGGAGGGAAGCGTAGCACGCAGTCTTCCCCCTGTAAAGCGCTACCCCATTCCTTGTGGCCATTTCGTCCCCGCCACATCCAGTGTGGCACAGCCTTCAGGCTGTGCTCTTGAGACCGAACGCGGATGCAGCAGCTCACGAATCGTGAGCGCAAGTACGTACGCCGTCGCTACCGCCCCTATAGCAGCTCTGGTGCGCGTTGTAAGTAGTTGTCTTGGATGTGCTTGCGCCGACGCCATTCTTCCCCATGAACTCCATTTGGAAGCCCTTATTTCTTGGCCACCATCTGCAGCCGTCTGTAATCCAGCACCCACTGCCCATCCCGGAACAGCGCCGGCCTCGCCTCGCGCTCCACTTCTTCAAGCAGCGCCGCTTGTTTCCCCTTCGGCACGCGCCGCAGCAACGCTGCCCCAAACATCTCCATCCACGCCCGCAGTCCGCGCTCGCCATCCTCCAGAGGCGTCGGCCGGTCAAACAGCGCCGCCTGCCTCACTTCCAGTCCGTGTCTTTCCAGCAAGCTCGCGTACTCGCCAACGCTCGGGAAATACCACGGATTTTCTTCCTCCGAAAACCTCAATCCCAATCGCCAGCACGCCCTTCCAAACGCTTCGATCAACCCAACGACATTCCCTTTGCCCCCAAACTCCGCCACGAACCGTCCGCCCGGCTTCAGCGCCCGGGCGACTCCTTCGACTACCCGCTCCGGCTCCTTGATCCAGTGCAGCGCGGCGTTGGAGAACAACGCATCGAAGTTTTGCTCCAGCCGAATTTCCCGCGCGTCCATCACCTTAAATCGCAGGCCGGGATGCTTTTTCGTGGCCTCCGCAATCATCTCTGCCGAGCTGTCGATTCCGAGAACTTCCGCGCCGGCTGCCGCAATCTCAGCGGTCAAATGACCCGTCCCGCAGCCGATGTCCAGAATTCGCTCGCCGGCTTTTGGCGCCAGCAAGTCCACCACGCCCTTGCCCAGCTCCCACACAAAAGCATGCTTCTGGTCGTAGAGCGCGGCATCCCATTTCGTTTGAGTCATTTAGTCACCATATCCGGATCTCGAGTTGGGAGGGGAGGCCCTTTGCGGAAGGAGGGTGTAGGTACCCCCTGGGGGGCCTTGTAATGATGTGGATCTAAAGGGGTTAGCGAGTGGGTGTATCGTAAGGATATCAAAACAAAGGGTTTGCGAGCGGCTTTCGGAGCGGGCGGCCGCGGGGCTTTATTGAAAATACGGCACTTAGGCGGCAAGAAGAGGCTACTCAGGCCAAGATATGAGGCGGGACACGCGTCAGGGCATGCGACTGGGGGTACGTGGCTCGCGAGCGCGCGGGGAGTTTGAGAGGGCTGCGGAATAGGGACAAGCGTTCGATCCTGCGTTTGCATTACGTATAATTATAACATCGGTTACAAGTGGCCTTTGGCGCGGACGCCGCGAACCGAACGGAAGAATGGGCGCGGGTGCCCACCACGTTCAACTTTCCGCGGGGAATGGTCAACGCTGGCTCGATTTCTTCACGCTATTTGAGGAGTGGTCACTCAAGTACTTTTGGAACCACTCGACCATTCTTTTCTGCATATCCACGCGATGTTTCGCCTCCTGCAATCCGTGCGGCTCCCGCGGATACACGACGAAGTCCGAGGGGACGCCATAGCGCTTCAGCCCGCGGTACAGCTCCTGGCTCTGCCCGATCGGATCCGTCGTGTCCGCTTCGCCCTGCAAAATCAGCGTAGGCGTTTTCGCATTCTTCATATACACAAACGGCGAGTGGTTCAGGAATCCTTCCGGCCTTTCGTAAGGCACGCCCCAAAACCACTCATCGTAGGCGGGATCTCGTTCCGTTCCGAACTCGGAAATCAGATCGGCCATGCCCGCGCCGGAAACGGCGGCTTTGAATCGCGTCGTCTGCGTGACGGCCCATTCGGCCATATACCCGCCGTACGACCATCCACCGATGCCGAGTTTTTCCGGATCGGCAATTCCCTTCGCGATCAGGTCATCAATTCCCGCCATCACGTCCTTGAAATCCCCGCCGCCCCAGTCCGCGCGGTTCTTTTCGATGAACCTTTGTCCATACCCGATTGAGCCGCGGATGTTCGGCGTGAAAACGGCGAATCCCTGAGCGACCAAGAGCTGGCCCCACTCATTGAAGTCATCGAGCCATGCGCCGGTGGGCCCGCCATGAACCAGGGCAATCAGGGGCAGTTTCGATTTTCCGTCGTAGGCGGCAGGCAACAGGAGAGCCGCTTCGATTTCCGTGCCGTCCAAGGATTTGTACTTGTAAATCTCCGGTTTTTGCAGCGCGTACTGCCGCTCAAAGGCATCATTGACGCGCGTCACGGGCTCCGGGGCTTCTCCTTTTTTCCAAATCCACAGTTCCGGCAATTCCACCGCGGTTTCTCCGATGAACGCGACGGTTCCGTCTCCGCTCACCGAAAACTGGCGCGGATTCGTTCCGAAGAAGCCTGCGTCAATCTGCACGCCCTGCGCGGTGTAGGAATGGAACTTGGTGCGGAAGCCGTCCACCGCGTCGAGGAGCAGGCTTTCGTCCTTGAGCCAGCGATAGTCCATGACCTGGCGGTCCAGCGAGGCTCCGGTCAGATTGCTCGGAGCGGGCGCGCCGATTTGCAAGAGCATTAGATCGTGAGGTTCGGGTCCATCCTCGCGGCAACCTACAAAGCTGATGGCATGACCGTTCGGAGAAACCCGAACGTCATTGAATGGTCCGCGCGGCGCGAGCAGTTCTTTCATTTTTCCGTCCTTTGCATTGACGGAATAAATTTTGTCCGTGAGCTGATCCGATTCCGGATGGTTTGTGGCGCGGACGATTAGGGTCTGGCCGTCGGGAAGCCAGACGAGTTCTTTCACCGCCCAAGTGGCGGGCGTCAGAACGCGCTCCGCGTGCGTGGTCAGATCCAGGATTCGCAGGCGCGGATGCTTGTCATCCTTGTCCACGACGCGTGCGTCGTCTTTTTCCTTCTCTTTCTTTTCCTCCGCTTCGGTCTTCGGGTCGGGCGCGAGGTAGGCAATTTCACGCCCGTCGGGCGACCACTCCAGCCTCTGCACACTGCTCTTTCCTTTGGTGACGGCGGCCGCTTCGCCACCGGCGGCGCGCATCAGGTAAATCTGCTGCTCTTCGCCGCCGCGATTCGAGAGGAATGCCAACTGCGTTCCATCGGGCGACCAGCGGGGCGAGCTTTCGGACTTCTCCGAGTAGGTGAACTGCCGCGCCACTTTGGTTCGCGTGTCGTACATCCAGATGTGCCGGGTACGATGCTGGCTCTTGAGGGGATCCGTCACGACGAAGGCCACGCGCCTTCCGTCCGGCGAAAATTGCGGGTCTTGCAAGCTTCTCACCTCCAAGAATGCTTCGGGAGTGACCGGCTTTTTCCGGGCGGCGGCCGGGTTTTCCTGCGCGAAGGCGCCTGCCGTAAAAGAGAGAATTACTGCGCTGCTGAGCGAGACGAAGGGCAAAGTCCGCACGGGTTATCTCCTGATGTTCGGTCCAGAGGACTGTATCCGCGCGAGTGGAAGTTCGTCAACGGAGAGCGTTACTTGCCGAATTCGCGCGAGAGGGCGCGTTTGCTCCCTTTTGCGGCACTCGGCTACAATCTAGGTTTTGTTTCGGCGCTTTCAGGCCAACCGGACGGACATGCGGGAAATTCGGCTCCACAACACGCTCAGCGGCAAGACCGAAGCATTCGTTACGCTCGTACCGGGCGAGGTGAAGATGTACACCTGCGGGCCGACGGTGTACGACTACGCGCACATCGGGAATTACCGCACATTTGTCTTTCAGGACATTCTGCGCCGCTACCTGAAATCCCGCGGGTACAAGCTGACCCACGTAATGAATCTGACGGACGTGGACGACCGCATCATCGCCAACGCGGCGACGGCGGGAGTCAGCATTCGCGACTACACGGAAAAATACGCCCAGGCCTTTTTCGATGATTGCAAAGCGCTGAGCATCGAAGCGCCGGAACACTGGATTCGCGCGACGGATCACATCGCGGACATGGTGAAACTGATCGAGCGCCTGCAGGAGAAAACGTTCACGTATGCGAGCGAAGGCTCGATCTACTACCGCATCGCCAAGTTTCCGGAGTACGGAAAGCTTTCGAAGATCGATTTGACGGGCATTCAACCCGGGGCGCGCGTGGACACCGACCGGTACGAGAAGGAGAGCGCGCGCGACTTCGCCCTGTGGAAAGCGCCCAAGCCTGGCGAGCATTTCTGGGAGACGGAGATCGGGCCGGGCCGTCCGGGCTGGCACATCGAATGCTCGGCGATGGCCATGAAGTATCTCGGGGAGACGCTCGACATTCACACGGGCGGCATCGACCTGGCATTTCCGCATCACGAAAACGAAATCGCGCAGAGCGAAGGGGCAACGGGCAAGCCGTTTGTGCGCTACTGGCTTCACGCGGAACATTTGCTCGTGGAAGGCGAGAAGATGTCCAAGTCGCTGGGCAACTTCTTTACGTTGCGCGATCTTTTCGCCAAAGGGCACAAGCCCTCGGCTTTGCGGTTCGCGCTCGCCAGCGTGCCGTACCGGAAGCAGCTCAATTTCACGTTCGACGGGCTGCAGCAGGCTTCGAGCGCGGTCGAGCGGCTGCGGAATTTCGCGGACCGCCTGAAAAGCGGCAAATTTCCGAACGGCAACCAGCCCGGTTTTGCGGAACGCGTGGCGAAGGCGCGGGAGGATTTCGACGCGGGCCTGGCCGACGATCTCAACACGGCGCAGGCGCTGGCCGCGGTCTTCGACCTGGTTCGCGAAGCGAACACGGCGATGGACAAGGGCGAATTCCGGCAAGGCGACGTTCCGGCGGCGCTGGAGTTTCTTGCGGCGTTCGACGGCATTTTTTCCGTGATGACGGATGACGACGCTGGAAAGCTCAAGGCGCTGGGTTACGCCGCCGAGGCGGGGCCGGATGACGCGGAGATTGAGAAGCTCATCGCGGAGCGGCAGGCCGCGAGGCAGCGCCGAGACTTCGCTACCTCCGACCGCATCCGCAGGGAGCTCGCGGACCGTGGTATAATCCTCGAGGACACAAAAGACGGAAGTGTCCGCTGGAAACGCAAATGAATCCCACAATTTTCTTTCTTTCCCCCGGTTTGTCCCCCGCCGACGTACGTCCCAACCTCTTCGGGGTAGATTAAGTTTTCCTCCGACGGCAACGCGCGAAAGGGAGCAGTCCGCCCGCGCGCGGCCGCAGCTTTTCGCATTGCGACCGTTTCTACACAAAAACTGAGGGCTAGCGCGAGACCGCCAGAGGTCCGCGCCAGGAATTCGGGAGGATTCCAATGATTACAGCAACGGAAACGAAATTGCCCCGGCTCGTCACGGCGTTGCCGGGACCGAATGCAAAACGCGTCGTGGAGCAGGACGCGAAGTTCATGTCGCCTTCGTTCACGCGCGACTATCCGCTGGTCGCAAAGCGCGGACGCGGAGCGATGGTGGAAGACGTGGATGGGAACGTGTTCCTGGATTTCGCCGCAGGAATCGCGGTGTGTTCGACGGGGCATTGCCATCCCAAGGTTGTGGAAGCGATTCAGAAGCAGGCCGCCGAACTGATTCACATGTCCGGCACGGACTTTTATTACGAGAATCTGCCGCTGCTCGCGGAACGGCTCGCGAAAACAGTGGCGGGTGCGGAAGAGAAGAAAGTGTTCTTCTGCAACTCCGGCGCGGAAGCCATCGAAGGGGCGATCAAGCTGGCGCGGTACGCGACAAAGCGCGACAAGATGGTCGCGTTCTACGGATGCTTTCATGGCCGCACGCTGGGCGCCCTTTCGCTGACGGCTTCAAAGGCGACGCAGCGCAAGGGCTTCGCCACGCTGCTGGGCGGAGTGGAGCATATCCCGTATCCGTACGCCTACCGCTGCGCGCTCGGGCACGGTCCGGAAACCTGCGGAGAAGAGATCATCGAGCTTCTGGAGAACCAAATTTTCAAGCGCCTGTTCGATCCGAGCGAGGTCGCGGGAATCATCATCGAGCCGATTCAAGGCGAGGGCGGATACGTGCCGGCGCCGAAGTTCTTCCTGCAGGAATTGCAGCGCATCTGCCGGCAGCACGGAATTCTGCTCATTGTGGATGAAGTGCAATCGGGCATGGGCCGGACGGGGAAGTGGTGGGCGAGCGATCACGCGGGAATCGAGCCGGACATTCTGTGTAGCGCGAAAGGCATCGCCAGCGGGATGCCGCTGGGAGCGTTTATCGCGCGCTCGAGCGTCATGACGTGGAAACCCGGCTCGCACGGCACAACGTTCGGTGGGAATCCGGTGTGCATCGCGGCGGGGCTGGCGACGATGGACTTGATCGAGAACGGGTACATGGCCAACGCGCGGAAAATGGGCGAATTCCTTTTTCAGCGCACGGCGGACTGGACGAAGAAGTTCAAGATCGTGGGCGACGTGCGCGGAAAAGGGCTGATGATCGGCGTGGAAATCGTGCGCGATCAGAGGACCAAGGAGCGCGCGGCGGATTTGCGGAACGCGATCGTGGAGGCGGCGTTTCACAAAGGGCTCCTCGTGCTGGGGGCGGGGGAAAACACGATCCGGATTTCGCCGCCGCTGCTCATCGACGAAGAGCAGGCGGAGTTTGCGATGCGCACGCTCGAGGAGTGCCTTCGGGAAGCGGAAAGAAAAATCTAACGCAGAGGCACAGAGGGCGCAGAGTAGCGCAGAGAAGAAAACCAAACGCAGAGAAACGCGGAGAGGTAACGAAAAGCAGACAATTGCAATCCAAGATCCCGCGGGCCATGGAGGCGAAGAAGTCGTGGCAACCGCGGGATTTTTGTTTATACTTCGCCAATAGATGCGGGTTTCTCTGGCGTTCCCATGGCGATTTTTTCCTCGCTGATATTCGAAATTGTGAAGTGGAAGTCGCGGCGGGGGCTGCGCGACGAAGAGCTTCCCGCGAAGGAAGACCGGAAGCGGGAAGCGAAGGCCACAGGAGTACGCGGAGAGACGTACGCGTACTGGTATTTGCGGAAGAAGGGATACGTTTTTGTGGCGCGGAATTACATTCCGCGCGGAGCCAAGGGCGAACTGGACCTGGTTGGTTATGACGGAGAGACGCTGGCGTTCGTGGAGGTGCGGACGCGGACGGTGCGGGACGAGCCGACGGCTTTGCCGGAACTGAGCGTGACGCCGGACAAACAAAGCGCGGTGGTGCGGACGGCGAAGCGCTTTCTGGCGGAGCGCCACGCCGTGGATCGTCCCTGCCGGTTCGACGTGCTGGCCATCGACAACCATCCCGGGGAGGCGCCGCGGGTGCGATTGCACAAGGACGCGTTCAGCCCGCAAATATAAAAAGAAGGCGGAGACGCGGTACAATTTGAGGATATCCTTTCAGTTTGGATTTTCCTGAACCGATTTAGGAGGACAAGTTGCCGGAGTTGCGGAAGGACCCCATTACTGGCCGCTGGGTGATCATTTCGACGGAACGGGGCAAGCGGCCGATGGACTTTTTGCGGGAGAGCGTCACGCCGAAGGACGGGAAGAACTGCCCGTTCTGTCCCGGGAGCGAGTCGAAGACCCCGCCGGAGATTCTGGTGTACGGGCGAAACGGAGGCGGGGCGAACACGCCCGGGTGGAGCATTCGCGTGGTTCCGAACAAGTTTCCGGCGCTGGGAATCGAAGGCGACCTGGACCGCGAGGGCGAAGGACTTTTCGACAAGATGAGGGGCATCGGCGCGCACGAAGTGATTGTCGAAACGCCGGACCACATGGCGTCGCTCGCCTCGATACCGGAGCGGGCGCTGGAAGACGTTTTGTGGGCGTATCGCGACCGGATGCTGGACCTGAAGAACGACAAAAGATTCCGCTACATTTTGATCTTCAAGAATCACGGAGAGGCGGCGGGGGCGACGCTGGAGCATCCGCATTCGCAGCTGATCGCGCTGCCGATCGTGCCGCGGCGCGTGCGCGAGGAAGTGGACAACTGCTGGCATTACTACGATGAGAAGGAGCGGTGCATTTTCTGCGACATCATCCGGCAGGAGCAGGAGACGGGCGAACGGGTGATCGGAGAGAACGAGCACTTCGTGACGCTGGCGCCGTATGCTTCGCGATTTCCTTTCGAGATGTGGCTGCTGCCGAAGGGGCACGGGTCGTCGTATGAGAACAATCAGAGCGTGATTTACGCAAGCCTGGCGCGGATGCTGAAAGACACGCTGATGCGGCTGGACGTGGTGCTAGACCGGCCGGCATACAACTTCATGATTCACACTTCGCCGATCGGGGAAGAGACGAACGACCATTACCACTGGCACATGGAGATCATTCCGAAGCTGACGAAGGTGGCGGGATTCGAGTGGGGGACGGGGTTTTACATCAACCCTACGCCGCCGGAAGAAGCGGCGCGGTTCTTGCGCGAAGTGAAGCTGACGGCGGCGGCGAAGAAGTAAGCAAGCGCGGAGCGGGGGGCGGCTGACAGTTGGGCGCGATTTGATATAATTTTGTTGAGGCGGCGCGGTACCCAAGTGGTAAGGGAGAGGTCTGCAAAACCTTTATGCGTGGGTTCGATTCCCACCCGCGCCTCCAAACTCTCCTGTTTTCGATGATTCCTTCGAAATAGAAGCCGGCGCGGGATTCTTGCGTTTATTCGGCGGGAGGCGGAGCGCCGGGGAGTCTTCTCCGCATTCTGAATTGAAAGGCAAAGGGAAATGCGAGAGACTTTTTGCGGCTGAGCGGCCGCGGGATTTTGCGGAAGATCCGGAGAGAAAGCGGACTCGCTTGGCCGGTAAGATCCTTTCATCGGTAATCCCTGCTTTCTTCGCGAGCAGGCTGATTTTCAACTTTGGAGAGAAGAATGGCATTCAAGTCCTTTTCCGCAACGTTCCGGCAGAGCATTTTGGCGGCGGGAGCGCTGACGCTGGCGTTTTGCATGATTCTTCTTGCGCCCGCCACGCGATCGCAGCAGCAGCCCATGGACATGGATCATCAGGGGCATGAAGGGATGTCCATGCCGATGGACCAGCCGGCGGACGCGGCGGCGCAGGCTCGCCTGCAAGCTAAGTTGCTGGCGGACAAGCGGGAGAGCGAATTCAATCACCACCTGGCGGGATTTTTCGTGATTGTGGCGGGCGTGTTCATGCTGTTTCAAGGCGAGTTTCAGAAGCGGTGGAGCGGGGCCAAGTATGTTTGGCCGGCGACGTTTCTGGCATCGGGATTGTTTCTGCTCGTTTGGAGCGACACGGAACTGTGGCCGTTCGGGCACCGGCAGTGGCTGGAGGCCTTGCAGAACAATCGCGAAGTGCTGCAACACAAGACGTACGCGGTGCTGTTGCTGGCGCTGGGGATCATTGAATGGGTAAGGACCAGCGGAAAGCTCAAGGCCGCGTGGAGCGCGTGGGTGTTTCCGGCGGTCGCCATAGTGGGATCGATTCTTCTGCTGTTTCACGAGCACGAGGGAGGGATGCACGGCCCGAATCACATGGCGGTGATGGAGCGCATCAAGTCCGAGCATCTCGACTTTGCGATTGCGGGGTTTGGGATTGGGCTGTCCAAGGGGCTTTCGGAGACGAAGACGGCTTGGCGGACGATGTTTGCGAGGCTTTGGCCGGTGCTGATGATTGTTTTGGGGATTTTGCTGACGATGTACAAGGAGTAGGGGCGGTCGAGATTCGAAACACGGAAATCGAAGCACGAAGCTCGAAAACAGCAAGACCTGCGGGCGCGGTTTGTGACGAGATCCTGCGGGCTGGAAGAGCGGCCGAGCCTCAGCGAGACGAAGGGCCGAAGAAGCAGCGCTGTTCCGGAATGAAGCAGCAACGGGTAGATGGTTCAAGTTGGAACATAGGTGAGTTGAGCCGCGGGTTCGGGCGGCGGCAAGTCCTTCCTTTTCATTGAAATCACCTCAGTCCAGTGGTTTGTAGTGGGCAGTCAAGTGCCCACGACCTCGGGGGATTTCTGTGTTCAGAGCGCTGCGAAAAAGAGGAGGAGTGAAGCTGCTGGCGGCGACGCTAGCCGTGGGGGCGATGTGTGCATGGTCGCGCGCCGCGACGCCGGATGATAGCGGAAACCGGGAATACCGGTTGAAGGCAAATTTTCTGGTGACAGCGCCGGATTTTGTGGAGTGGCCCGCGGGCCGTTCGAACGATGGGCAGAACACTTTCTTCGTGTGCGTGACGGGCAGGTACTCCTTCGGGATGCAGCTCGCGGAAATGACGCGAAGCAAAGAAGTGAAAGGGAAGCGAGTAGAGGTCAAGTGGGTGCGCAAGGATGTGGAGCTGCGGAATTGCCAAGTAGTGTTTGTGAGCGGCTCCGAGGAGAAGCGATACGGGAGCATTTTGCAGGCGCTTGAGGGGAGCAGCGCGCTGACGGTGGGAGAAACGCGAGGATTTCTTGATGCGGGGGGAATGGTGGCGCTGGAGACGACGGAGCGAGGGCTGAAATTCGAGATCAACCTCGAAGCGACAAACGAGGCCGGGTTGAGGCTCAGTTCACGGTTGCTGGCGCTGGCGCGGCGCGTGGTGCAAGGGTCCAAGTTAGCCAAGAGATAAGATGAGCGAGAGGAAGAACAGAAAACGCTCGATCCGGCTGATTTTTCCGCTGACGACGCTGCTGACCAGCGGAGCGGGGCTGCTGCTGGGGAGCGTTTTTTTTCTTGCGTACGATATGTACTCGGCGCGGCGGGAAAAAGCCGAAGAGATCGAAGCGGCGTCCAGGCTCACGGCAACAAATGCGGCGGCGGCCCTGGCGTTCGGCGATGCGGAATCCGGAGGAAAGCTGCTGGAGAGTCTGCGGACGCAGGATGATGTTCGCGCGGGCGCGCTGTACGACGCCGAGGGCAGGCTCTTCGCGACCTATGAACGCGCGGATTTAGCCGGGAAGATTGCGATTCCCGGAAGTCCCGGAGAGGGGCAGCGGTGGAGCGCAGACCATCTGGGGACTACGGCACCGGTGTATCTGGATGCGAGGCGCGTGGGCTACTTGTATCTGGAATCCGACCTGAGGGAACTGCGCGAGAGGCTTTGGTTTTCGATTCGGCTGAGAACGATAGTGGTATCAGCGTGCCTTCTGCTTGTCTATCTACTGACGGTAATATTTCAACGGTCGGTCACGAAGCCCATTCAGACGTTGGCAGGAGTGGCGCAAGCCGTCGCGAAACACAGGATTTATGGCCTGAGGGCGCCGCCGCTGAAAATCCGGGAGTTGCATCAACTGGCAGCGGATTTCAACCACATGCTCGAAGAACTGGCGCAGCGGGATGCATCGCTGGTGGAAGCGCGGGACACGCTGGAAGCACGCGTGGCGGAACGGACCGCGGAACTGGAAGCAGAAGTCGCGGAGCGAAAGAGGGCGGAGACATCTCTCCGGCAGAGTGAGGAATTGTTCCGGACGTTAAGCGAGGCGGCGCCGGTGGGAATCGCGCTGATCGGTCAAGACGGCAAGATTTCCTACGTCAACGGCCAGTATCTGGCGATGACGGGGCTGACGTTCGAGGAGGCGCTGAACGACGGATGGCGCAAGGCAATACATCCGAAGGATCTCGAGCGAGTGGCCAGGGTCCGCGACGAGGCGATTAAGCAAGGCCGTAACTACACGATGAACTACCGGTACGTGAAACGGAACGACCAGGCGGTGTGGGTGGACACCGTGGCGCGCGCTTTTTTCGACAGCGAAGGCAACCGGCGGGGCTACGTCGTGGTCATTCAAGACGTGACGGAAAGACAGTTGGCCACGGAGCGCCTGCGAGAAGCAAAGCAAGCGGCGGAGGCCGCGAACCGCGCCAAGAGCGAATTCCTGGCCAACATGAGCCACGAAATTCGTACGCCGATGAACGGCATTCTGGGGATGATGGAACTGGCGCTGGACACGGAACTAAGCCGCGAACAGCGCGAGTATCTGGAAATGGCGCATTCCTCCGCGCAAGCGCTGCTGGGAATCATCAACGACATCCTGGACTTTTCGAAGATCGAAGCGGGAAAGATGGACCTCGAAAAAGAGCCTTTTTCTCTGTTTGACTGCATTGAGGGAGCGTTGCAGCCGCTGGCACTGCGGGCGCAGCAGAAGGGGCTGGAACTGACCTGGACGGTGGAGCGGCAGATCCCGGAATGGCTCGTGGGGGACGCGGCGCGGCTGAGGCAGGTTTTGATCAACCTGGCCGGGAACGGGGTGAAATTCACGAGCAAAGGAGAAGTGAGCGTCCGAGCGGAAAAGCTCGGCGCGGAGGATGGACGCACGCTGATTCGATTTGTGGTTTCCGATACAGGGATCGGCATTGCGCCGGAGAAACATAAAAAAATCTTCGAGGCGTTTTCCCAGGCGGATGCTTCGACGACACGGGAATACGGCGGGACCGGGCTCGGTCTTTCGATTTCCAACCAACTCGTGAAATTGATGGGCGGGGAGATGGGACTGGAGAGCCGTGAAGGAGAGGGAACGCGGTTTTACTTCACGATCCCGTTCGAAGAGTGCACTTCGCAGAAAGGGGCTCAAGCTGGAGAAGGCGTGGAAGTGCTGCGGGAGAAACGGGTGCTGGTGGTGGATGATCACGAAGTGAACCGGAGGCTGCTGGCGCTGCTGCTGCCGCAATGGGGTCTGGAAGTGGAGCTTGCCGAAGACGGCCATGAGGCGATTCGTAAGTTCGAAGCGAACGCGAAGCAGGGGAATCCATTTCCGATTGTGCTGCTTGACAGCAACATGCCGCGGCTCGGCGGAATCGAGACCGCGGAGCGAATCCGCCGGCTGGCGGGCCGCGCTACCACCGCGATTCTGCTCCTGACCTCTTCGCCGAGGCTGGAGGACGCGAAGCGGGCGGAGAAGCTGGGCATTGCGCGCACGCTGAGCAAACCAATTCAGCGCGCCGAACTGCGGCAAGCGATGGCAGAGGCGCTGGCGGGGAAGTCGGGGAGAAAGAAGGCCGGCAGGGTGATACGGAGAAGAAGTTCTGGCAAAAGGCTCACGGTGCTGCTGGTGGAGGACAACGCCGTGAACCAGCGGCTTGCGGTGCGATTGCTGGAGAAGATGGGGCACCGGGTGGTGCTCGCAGCGAACGGGGAAGAGGGGGTTGAGAAACTGGTTGGCGGGAACTACGACGTTGTGCTCATGGACATCCAGATGCCCGTCATGGGAGGGCTGGAAGCGACGCGAAAGATCCGCGAATTGGAAGAGAACGGCGGGAAGCGAACGCCGATTGTGGCGATGACCGCGCACGCGCTCAAGGGAGACAGGGAAAAGTATCTTGCCGCAGGGATGGACGGATATGTATCGAAGCCGATTCGCTCAGAACGGCTTTACCGGGAAATACAGAGGGTGACGCGACAACCGCTGGGGCCAGGCGAAACGCAGACACAAAGAGAAGGAGATACGGAGGAGCGCGCGGCGCGACTGGATGTTTCGGACTTGCTGGGGCGGGTGGAGAACGATCGCGAGCTGCTGGGAGAGTTGGTGGAGATTTTCCGCGGGGATCTGCCGCGATACCTCGCGGAGCTGGAACAAGCCGTGCAAGCGGGTGATGCGCAAGCGGTGGCGCGGACGGCGCATACACTGAAGGGGATGCTATCGAATTTGGCGGCGGTGCAGGCGGCAGCTGCCGCGGCGGAACTCGAAGAACTAGGCAAGAGTGGCAAGATACAGGAATTTGCGAGGGCGGAGGAAGAGTTCAGGGACGAGGTGGCTGGAGTTTTGCCAGAGCTGGAGGCCGCAGTTGCGGGAGAAGTGTCATGAGAGTGCTGATCGCGGACGACGACAAGATTTCTCAGCGCATGCTGCGGACGACGCTGGAGCGGGCCGGCTACAAAGTAACGGCGGTGGACAACGGCGCGGAAGCGGCGCGATTGCTCTGCGAGGGGGACGGGCCGAGGCTCGCACTGCTGGATTGGGTCATGCCCGGACTCGATGGTCCGGCGGTGGTGCGCACGGTGCGGCAACACCGAGAACAGCCGTACGTGCACATGATTCTGCTGACCTCGAAGCAGGCGAAGGGTGACATTGTCACGGGGCTCGAGTCCGGCGCGGACGATTACCTGACGAAGCCGTTCGATCCGGAGGAGCTGAAGGCGCGATTGCGCACCGGCGAGCGGATTTTGCAGCTGGAAGACAGGCTGGTGGAGGCGCGGGAAGAGATGCGTTTCAAGGCGACGCACGACCCGCTGACTTCGCTGTGGAACCGCGGAATGATTCAGGAATTGCTGGAGCGGGAAGTGCAGCGCGCGCGGCGGGAAGCGCACCATTCGTGCGTTTCGGTGATTCTGGGAGACGTAGATCATTTCAAGAACGTGAACGACACCTACGGTCACGCGGCGGGAGACGCGGTGTTGCGGGAGATCGGGAAGCGGTTGCTGGCGTCGGTGCGGAGTTATGACGCGGTCAGCCGGTATGGCGGAGAAGAATTTCTGATTGTGCTTTCGAGCTGCGACTCCGATTGCGCGATGACGCGCGCGGAGCAGGTTCGCCGAATCATCGAAAACAGGCCCGTGGTCACGAATGAGGGCGACATCAGCGTCACGATCAGCCTGGGCGTGGTAATCAGCGCCGCGTGGGGAAATCTGGACGGCGATGAGCTGATCCGGCAGGCGGATTCGGCGCTCTATCACGCGAAGAAAGAAGGGAGGAATCGCGTGGTGCTGGCTACGCCCGGGGGAATGAGAGTCTTGGAGAAAAGCGAGGGGAATCCGAGACCTGCGTTTTTGAAGGGCCGAAGCTAGGCACGTAAGGGCGTTCAGAGTTTACCGCGGGTTTGCTGCATCATCTGGCGCATGGCGGCATTGGATCCCGGGGCGCGCTTTTCCCGCCAGGCTTCGAGGCGTTTGCAGGACTCTTCGAGGTGATGAAAGATGGTGGGGTTTTTGAAAGCGGCACGCCAGGTGGGAACGATATTGCGGATGCGGTCCCACACAACCCAGATTTCGCCGTTGTTTTCGAAGAAGAGCTCGTCGTTGATCAGGCCGCGATTGACGATGCTCGCGACCATATCCCAATAACTGAGCACCATGCGGATGTTGGTGTACTCCTCGCTGCCGGGCGCGTACTTTTCCATCATTTCCTCGGGGGAAAGGGGATGGAAATGATCGAGGAACCAGGTGCGCGCCTGGCGGAGCCGCGGTTCGCGGCGCATGTCGTACAAGCGCAGCATCAGATTGACTTCCTCATAGGTGATGGTTGACATGACGCATGCTCCTTGGGCTAGCGGGCGGAAGCCGTGCTGGAAGCTTCCGGCGCAGGGGACGAAGCGGCGGCCAGTTCCACCCGTTGAACACTCGACAGGGGAATGCCCTGGCGTTGAAATTCCAACTGAATCCGGCGGCGCAATTCGCGGGCGACTTCATCCTGGCGCGTGGG
>Ga0209581_1000683_pt1 | contig 56276 bp, 71 predicted proteins | sample Coa_R2_FD_187160 | JGI IMG/M metagenome (GOLD analysis project Ga0209581, IMG submission 187160) | Surface soil microbial communities from Centralia Pennsylvania, which are recovering from an underground coalmine fire - Coalmine... | ecosystem: Environmental > Terrestrial > Soil > Unclassified ...
GCAGTTACCTGCAACGCAATAAAGCGGTTCCCAGCTTGTAAGTTACTGTTGTCTTGAGCAGTTGCAGCACTCGGTACCTGCGTAACGACCAGATGCCAGTAGCCCGGAAAATCGAGGTTTGTACCACTAGTTGACGTTGTAGTATTCGCCCCGCAAGCACTACACATGAGTATAAACAGCAAGAGGACGAGCCACAGTACTTTCTTCATACTCCACAAACCTCGCCAGGGAGGGTTTACAAATCCTGGCAGTGACACTGACAGATAGCGCAGGATGCGCAGATAGGCATCCACTGTCGCCACGTCTTTCTGCGTGAGACAGTCCTGCTGATACTCATCTAGCCATTGCGAAGTACCCACTTGGGGAAAGGGAACTATGTTTGACGACTCGGTCATTGTACGTCATTGTCCTCCATAAAAATTTCTGCGGTGAGTTTGATGGGCTCATTTTTTAGACTGCGAGGTAAGATTCTCTCCCTGGGGCCAGTCGTTGAGCATGCATAGATCTCACGAGCACAGGCGGCGGTCTCCCAGCTCAGGGCAGAAAGTACTTTCTGCCCTGACTTTTCTGCCATGAGTCAGTGTAGCAGCAAAGCGGAGAAAATGCAAGTGGGAAGTGCCTGTAGGGTGTAGGAAATAGTTGTAGGCAAACAAGCGAAAAAGGGGTATCCTCTACAAGAAAAAACCAAGAAACAGAGAGGAGACCCCTGGAATGGAAACGAATGAAGCGATGCAAACGACACTGGTGCAGCAAGCGGAAGCGGAGGTGAACAACTTACTCAAGCGCGTGCAGGACCTCCCGGTGGGAGACCTCAAGGCCGTGGAACAGGAAGTGCTGGCGAGCGTCTTTGAACTGGGACGCCGCATGCTCGAAGAGATCATGCAGGCCCAACCGGAGACGAGAGAAGCCCCAGCCCGGCGTAAGGGAGCGTGTGGACATCCTCAGCGTCTGGTGGGCAGACGCTCTAAGCAGATCTTAACGCTGCTGGGACCCATCACGATTGAGCGAGCCTATTACCACTGTCTGGCAGCGGCCAAAGAGCAAGCGTGCGAGGAGCAGGCGCGCTGTCGACAGGGCGAGGCTCCGGCAGAGGCGCTGTGGGGCGTTGAGCAGCGCCGCACGAGCGCGGGAGTGCAACAGCAGGTGAGTTATCTGTGTGCCTCCCTCACGCTAGAGGAAGCCGCTGCGACCTTCAGTCGGCTCTTCCCTTTGCAGATGTCGGCGCGGCAAGCGTTGTATCTGATGCAACCGGTCGGCGAGGCGCTGGCTGCTGCCGAGCAAGCCCAGGTGGACGCCTTGTGGGAGCAGGCCGCTCAGTCACGCACCATGCTCATCAGCCCCAGCTGCTCAAGGCAGCAGACGCTGGATCGTCTCTACATCGAGCTGGATGGGGTGATGGCACGCCTGCGGCGAGGCAGTGTGGCGATGGAGCCAGAGGAGCAGCAGCGAGGCGGGGACGTGTACCGCGAGATCAAAGTGGGGGCGGTCTTCCAGACGAAGCCGGGACGGCACCGCTCGGAGTTGGCACCGGGTGTGTGGGTAGACGTTCCGGTGGAAGGCAGTTTGCAGTACGTGAGCCAGCGTACGGCACTGGGCGATTTTGGACGCCGATTGTATGCTCTGGCGATGCAGGCGGGTTTAGAGCACGCCAGGCAAGTCGTGGTGCTGGGGGATGGCGCACGCTGGCTGTGGCGACTGGTCGAGGAGCATTTTCCAGGCGCAGTGCAGATCGTCGATGTCTGGCATGCCCAGGAGCATGTGTGGGAGGTCGCTCAGGCTGTCTTTGGCCGCACCACTCCCGAGGGAATAGCCTGGGCCAAGCAGGGCTGCACCTGGCTGCTGCAAGGGGAGGTTGAGCTGCTCGTGAAGTCCATCACGGCTTTGCCAGCCGTCGCCCCTCCCCCAGGGCAGTCCAAGAGTGTCCCGGAGCAGGCCATGGGCTACTTTACCACCAATGCCGAGCGCATGCGCTATCCGCAGTTTCGTGCGCTGGGGATGCAGATCGGCAGCGGAGTTGCTGAGGCCGCCTGTAAAACCGTCGTGAGCACCCGTGCGAAGCGTTCGGGGATGCGCTGGACGCCGCAAGGACTCGATGCTCTCTTGCCCTTGCGCACCGCCGTCCTCAATGGCTCTTTTGATGCTTTCTGGCAGGGACGCTCTCATGCACTTGTTTGATTGCCTACAACTATTTCCTACACCCGTGCCTGTATGAGAAAAAAGGGAGGCTGAAGAGAAAACAATCGGGCAGCTACCTTGCACTTCATGTCAGCGTCGCGCATTTTGCCCCATTCACTTATCAATCAGGCAAATCACAACTCTGGCTCCCACCGAATCCAGGCGATGTGCCAGAAACAGGACGAGTCGACCGCTTCGCTTCGCTTCCTCCCACCAACTGGATCCGCAGCTCCTGCAGGGCCTGGGTTGTGGGCACAAAGACCGGCCAGGGTGCCTTCTAGAGCAGCCCAAACTGCTCAAAGGCGAGCTGATAATGGTAGGCATGCATCAGCTCGCCCTCCTCGTCCTCGAAGTCAAGCCCGAGCGGGTTGGCCAGCCCCTCCACGCTGGAAGGGAACGTGCCGTCATGCCACCAGTCGAGTACTTTCCTGAAGGCGAGAGCCGCTTGCTCGCGCGGCATGATCTCGCCGAGCAGCGCCTCTTCCAGGAAAGCCATGGTCTTGTTGTAGGCCCGGGCGACTACGGGCCAGATGGTGGAGGGAAGCTTCTGGTCGTACAGGAAGTTCCGGATGGCGGCGGACTGCAGAGGAAAGGCCTCTGCCATCATTTCGCCGAAGAGGCGCGGCGTCCGCGCGGTCAGGAAGAGCGCGTCCACACGTGCCAGCTCTCCGGGTTTTCCAGTCACGATGGCCAGGGCCTTGGCCGAGGGTGTCCAGGCCTCATCCGGTTCACACAGCTCCAGCAGGCGGTACTGCTCGGCATCACGCAGCAACACCGAGAGTTCATTGGCGGGCAGGGCCAGGGCTTCTTGCAGACGGGCGCGAGTCAGCGGGTTGGCACCCTCGTCGGCAATCAAGGGCTGCAGCCGGCTTATGACCTGGGGGAGTGGGCGCAGTGGGCCCGGGCGATTATACAGGTCGTAGCGCCTGGCGTGCGCGGGCCTGGTGTCGTTTCTCACGTTCATCAAGGTCTTCTCCTGTTACTCTTCTCCCGCGTGGGCGATAATCTCCTCGGCGGTAATCTTCTCTTCCGGGGCGTCGACCAGCTTATAATCGAGGTATTGCCATATCTTGGTGCCGTAGGCCTCCATGATCTGTGTGATCTCCTCTTCATCAAGAAGTGGATCGGCGATATTGAGCCAGCAGGTGATGAAGGTGCTCCCAAAGGAGAGCAGGGTGATGAGCCCGTTGCTGAGGAGGGAACGCTCTTTCGGAGAATAGGCCAGCAGGCGCTCCGCGCCATCGAACACGAGCCAGAGCCGCGTATGCGTGGCCAGGTCCTTGCCCGGAAGAACCCCTTTCTGGCACTTCAGGATGAAGCGGAGCAGTCGAAAGCAATCCTCCGTGGTCAGATTGTGCGGCAGGCCCAGTTTTCTCAATTCCGCCGTCGAGCAGGTGTCGGTCAAGAAGGCGAGCAAAAGCGCTTCCGGGTCGACCGTTAACCCGGAAGCCGCACGTGCGTACGGATCGACAATGGCCGCAAGCACAGCAGAGAGGAACGTTTCTCCCGTGAGCTCTTGAAGGGCCTGTTCGTCATAGGATCCGTCGCCAAACGCCTGCTCCACATACTATCGCATCCCAGAGAGGCCGACCATTTCAACGAACCGGTTCCAGAGCGTTCGAGCCGGGTGCTCGTCTGCCCAGGGAAGCTCGAATGTCTGGCCCCGCAGCCCATTCACCAGAGGTCTCCCCTGTCCTCCATAGCCTGCCATCCAGGTCTGTTGCACCTGCTCTTTCAGTTCCTTCAGCACGGTAAAGGGGAAATTACTGAGGACGAAAATGGAATCGCCGGTACAGAGCGATCGCTCAATGATCTCTTCGGCATGCTTTCTCATTGCTGGTTGTTCCAGTGGCTTAAAGCTCATAGCTTTGCTCCGCTCATTACAGGGAGGGCTGGCACCTCCCCCGGTTTATAGTTCGCTATTCTCCGCAGCAGCGCTCGGGCTTTTTACACCAACCTGATCTGCATTGTTCACTCGCGGAAGGCGTACTCCGCTTTCCTGCAATAGAGGCCTGAGAAGAGCGGTTACCCGCTCTGGCTCTCGTTGATAGGCCTGCCCAATTCTGCGTATCGCCTCGGCCGCATTGCCTATCTCTCCGGTCCCAATGCCCCGGGGGATATAGATTCCACAGGTAGCCGCCAGATCCCGCCAGGCATCAGCCTCCCGGTTGGAGATTTTAATATTCGTGGTTTTCTCGCCCATGTGCGGTCCTCTTTCTCCGTTGCGAAGTCTGCCATGTCAGTTCAACAGCTCTGGTATAATATAGTGTAGCTACATCTTTTTGTCAAGAAAGCAGGACAAGTGAGACAGAAAAATAGACCCCGTTGAGCTGTCAAAACGGGTGGGAAGGAGGCACTCGTTCGCTCACGGGGCCTTTTTGTAGCCCTGGCACGGTCAGTTGATCAAAGGATCAAGCATCAAAGACCAGGAGAGATGTGGGATGCCATAAAATTTGTCCGTGAGAGCGAAATCGTGCCACAAAAATAGTTCATGTGGGCTTTCAAGCTACTTTACTGAAGAGCTATTTGCCACAAAAATAGTCGCTGGCCTACTCGCAGTGCCAAACATATTGTCATTGGCCTACGAGGGGCAAGCTCATAGGACGACCCTGGAAAATGCCCCATAAGCACGATGCCTTCCTCCAAAGAGGACGCGATCGTCCCTCGGACCAACGAGGACGGATAGGAAACGGCAGTGAAGACAGAAGCAAAGCGTAGCATGTCAAAATTGAGATGTGTTGAGAATTGTTGAGCAGATTTTTGACGATTCAAGAGGGCTTGCTACGTGAGAGAGGGCAGAGGTTTCTGATGCCTCCTGATCTGCCTTTCATGAAATGGTGCCTCTACGATCTGAAGAGGTGCAAAAAGGGAGCAGTCAAAATGCGGGGTGAATGCAGGGTAAATGCACTCTTGGAAGGCCCAGTATTTTCGTTCGAGCATGCAGCGCAATTACCGCGACACGAGATGATTGTACTTTCCACTAGAGAATCTGCGAGATGCATCTGCGAAAAAGGGGATGTACTCCTAGAAAATGGGGATTCTTCGTAATATCATGTCGCACGCGTTAAAAACCCCTCCAACTGGAGCTGTTCAATAAAGATTGAAATCTCTGCGCCGGGAGTCAAAAAGTCAGTACTCGTTTCAGATTGAAGATCAGATTCGTCCTCATTTTGTCGAGGCTTGCCCCGGCCAGGTTTCTGATATTTGGGACGGTACTGGCGGTGCAGGCCAGCCGAAAAGAGCCTTTTTGCCCAGAGCGTTTTGAACGAGAGTCCCCGGCCAGCTCGGTCCGCGCTGCGCACTAACGAGTTGAGCGATTCCGTATACGCATTGGTCAATCGATAATCGAAGTACGCGAAGATTTCAGTCTGCCAGTTCTCTATGGCCGTGGTCAGTTCAGAGAAAGCGGGAATCAGGAGAGGAGGGATCTGCTGTTTCCACTCTCGATATTGCTCTATGGCGAGCTGGCGATTTGGGATATCCCACAGACGGAACAACTACCAGAGATGAAAGAGCTCCGACCAGAACTCAACGATATTCGTAGCCAGGTCTTGCAAGATGTACTCCACCGCGTAGATAAAGCCATGAAAGCGGTTTTGGGGCCGCTTGTGGCCGCGATGGTGCTTACGAGCATGACAATGGTGCGGAGGACCAGGAGAGAAACAGCGAGGAGCAAGGGGAAGACGACCATCAATGCGACTGTCGGCGCGGCAGCCCGCTGCTGAACAGCGCCAGTCCGGCGGTCGCGCAGCCGCCCCCGCCGAAAAGGGAGCAGCCCAGTGTTTCCTATAGCCATAGACTCTCATCGCACCGCATGCAGGGTCTCTGTCCCTTCCCTGGGTGTTCTCCTCCTGCACTTAGGAGAACACCCAAGTGCAGGAGGCCTGTTGTCCTTCTTGGCGCACTCGCACGCCACGCGCAGCGGCAGCGAGCCTGGCACCTGCTCCAACCGTTCTTCCTCGATCGGCTCGTTGTCGGACACCGCTCCACGTCTGTACGTTGCTCCTCGTGAAGCCAAGCTGACCAAGCAGTAGCGAGCGGTTGTTGCTGCTTGCCTGCTATTCCAGGCGTATTGCGAGCAGCCAGTCTGCTTGCCTGTTGTAGCGCTCACAGCGGTCATAGACCCCGTTCAGCAGGACGACCCCCGCTGCCACCATGGGATCTTCCGGAGTGACCTCGTAAGAGGAAACGGGGGCAGAGGATGACGATCGCCACTACACCACGCTGCACAGAATAAGGGGCTGTATGGGCGTGTCTCGGGTTGGCCTTCGGTGGACAGCGGCCCTGTGTTCTGCTTGGCAGGCAAACAAGCAGCATGTCCGTCGGGAAGACAAGGGAGGGCGCACTGGGGAAAAAACAGAAGAAACGGGAAAAAGATGGTGCGCCCTCAGAAGAAGTCCAGGTGCAAGGCACCTGATTCAGGCTCGTATCAGGTGCCTGCAAGCGTACCAAGCATGGCGACCGAGCAAGGGCCGTGTGTGTAGCAAACAAGCAACAGCCCACCCTGGTCACGGACCTGGCGGTGTGAAGGGAAGCAGGAGCAACGCGCTCAAGATCGCTCTCCACGCCTGTTCGGCACGCGCGTGCGGCGGCGACAGGCGCGCCGACGATGAAACGCGCGGAAGCTGCGCTGGCAAACAGCGCCAGCAGAGGACCAGCCGCGCACAGGCCGGGATACCCCGTTTTTTCACGGGGTGGCATCGAGAGCATCCGACCCTCCCTACCTGTGCAGAGTATAACGCATCCCGTTTCCCGACGCCGCCCTTTCTGCTGCTCATAGGTGAGGGAGACATCGCAGCGTTTGACGGTGTCCCTCACCAGCTACGTGATACGTTCGTCGCCGAAAAGCCTCCCACTCTTAAGCGTGTCACCAGAGATAGGTTTTCATGCATGTTGCTCTGCTTTATGTTTGCTCGGGAGAAGGCGAGTGGGTATGTCAGCAGTTCTCCTGCTTTCGTCCAGCAACCAGATGTCTGTCCTTGTAGGCGTACCCAGCAAGCCTCCTGAGCAGCCCGGCTCACTTGTGAAGGTTCCGCTCTCCACCGAGGGTGCTGCAAGCTGGCACCATCCCCTGTCTGCACAGTATCTTTCCAAAAACTGCGGCAAAAAGACCGGGCTTTTTTTACATCATTTGGTAGGGAGTTGGCTACAATATGAGCAAGGGGAGTGGCGACGGCACACGCCGCACCTGCCCGGCTGACAGGTGCGGCGTGTGGGATTGGGGCGAAAAGCCTGTGGAAGCCACTCGAACAGGTGCCGAATAGTTCGCGCATGCCCAAGGGAACAGCAGATGACGCACCTGCGTTCTGGCAGACCTGGTGGTTCAACGTACACGAGCGCGGAGGTCGATCGCACGCGTGAACGGATCCGCCAGATGCCTGCGCAGGCGCTGCGCAAGCGACACACCAGGCGGGATAGTCGCGTTCTCGGCAGCTGTATCCGTTTGGAGAGCGAAGAAAGGCAGAAAAGAGATGCCAGGACACGAACAGCAGTCGCCTCTCGCATTTTTCGAAGCCGCGCTCCCGGTGGCATTCGTCCTGCTGATAGGCTTTCAGGGACAGAGCATCCCGATGCTCTGGGTTGGCGAATCGGGGCGTGCGGAGGTTGAACAGGTGAAGAGCTGTCTCTTCGCTATTGGAGAGGCGGCAGATCGCCTGGGCGAGTCCGGACGTCTTGTTGCCTACGGGAAAGCTAACACGCTCTGGATACTCCCCAGAGAACTCTCCCCGGACACCTTCTTTTTGCATATCGCGCTCGACGCGCCTGCCGTCATCCGCCCGTTTCTCACCCTTCCGCCGTTGCGTGCCGACTATCTCATTCGATGTGATCTGGAATGGGAGTCAACCGAGCAGTTGATGCGTTCCATCGCCGAAAGCCTGTGCTGTCTTGTCAATTTCGAGAGGGTGCCGCCCTGGGTCCGCGAAAGCACCTCCATCCGTATCGAAACGCTCAGGCAGCCAGCCAGCCGCCACATCTCCCAGTTGATCCGCTCCAGCCTTCCCGTGTTTTTCAACGAGGAAGGGTTCGGAATCGTCAACGAGCAGTTCGACGCCTGGCAACTGACGCGGAAAGAAGGGCGTGGTTGGTGAACGCTGCGACATCGCAAACAGGGGCGTGCCGCAATCACCAGAAAGGACACGGACCGGTATGGGTGTATCCTCTCCTTCCTGTTCAAGGAGGGGTAAGGTGGCCAATGGGGACTTCGTAATGCGGGATGACTCATGATGACGGTGGTGATGATATGGCAAGCAATGAACAGAGGGCGTGCGAGCTCTTTCCGGTACTGGCGCAGGAAATCTTAGCTGCAAGGTTGTCACAGCACCCCAGCAGAGACCTTCCAGTAGTGCTGCCGGTCTATCCTGGTTATCGGAGCAAGCGGCGTTGGGACAGCGGCTGCCACGCCCTGCTCGGCAGAACGACTCAGCTAAGGGATGGGTTCGAGGGATGTTGCTCTGTGGCTCCTTTGCCTTTTCCTATCAGGGGTGGTATACTCTCTGCCAGAGAGCGGCGCCAAACCCTCACCGTGGACCACGAGTCCTCGAACCTTTGTGGGCCTCGAGCCTTGTTTGTGGGTGTCCAAGTGCGCTCGCTCTCACACAAAATGAGATTGACCCACTTTTGTGGAACCCCGAAACATTCGGGTTAGCATGTCACTTGTTCATAAGCAACCGGACTGCTATAGCCAAGTGAAGAGTGTCGTCGAACGCGGTTGTAGAAGCATTCGACATACTCAAAGATGGCCTGCCTGGCCTCCCTGCGTGTCTGGAAGCAGGCGCGTTCTACACATTCTCCTTTCAATGTTCCGAAAAACGATTCGGTCACCGCATTATCGGAACAGTTGCCCGTGCGGCTCATACTCACCGTGATGCCGACTTCCGCCAGCGCAGCTCGATAGGCATCACTGGTATACTGCGATCCCCGATCCGAATGAAACAACAGTCCGGCTGCTGGCTGCCGACCGAGCAGAGCCATGCGCAAGGCCGTCTCAATGAGCGTTTCGTCCTGGATCGCCGCCATTGCCCATCCGATGACACGCCGGGAGAAGAGATCCAGCACGACTGCCAGGTAGAGCCATCCTTCATAGGTCCACACCGCCGTAATATCGCCGGTCCACTTCTCATCGGGACGCGTCGCGGTAAAATCCTGATCCAGCAGGTTCGGAGCCACGCGTGCTCCTGGCTCACTTTTGGTCGTGGTCGTCCGATGAGTCCGCCGGCAGGCAGACAGTCCCTGCTCTCTCATCAGACGCGCTACTCGCTTGCGGGAGCTGGTGATGCCCTGATCCCGCAATTCAGCATGGATGCGTGGACTGCCATACACCTGCCGACAGGAGTGGTAGACTTTTTGAATGTGCTCTGCCAGTTGCTGGTCTTCCCGCTGATGGTTACTCATCGGACGCTTCTTCCAGGCATAGTAGCCGCTCAGCGACACCCCAAGTGTCTCGCAGAGGATGCTGACGGGATAGTCCTTGCGATAGTCTTCCACGACCTGGTACCTCACAGCTGGCCGTGCGAGAAGATACTGACTGTTTTTTTAGTATATCGCGTTCCTGGCGCGTTCTCTCCAGCTCGCGTTTGAGCCGGCGATTTTCTTCCTCCAAAGCCGTCTGGTGGCCGCTGCCGGGAAAGGCTTCTGCCCCGTGCTCCGCCAGTTCTTTGCGCCACTGATGAATCGAGCTGTCACTGATGCCTAACTCACGGGCCACCTGGGCAATAGACTTGCCACTGCTCTGTGCGAGCCGGACCGCCTCGCGCTTAAACTCCTGGGTGTACGTCTTTTGCACTTTTGCCATGATCCTGGTTCTCCCTCTGCAATAGTATATCCTAAGCTTTTACCATTCCACAAAAGCGGGGGAACCTCAAAATGACTCAGCTTGGTCCGATTGAGGAGGAACGGTCTTCCTTTTTCTGGACCATATTGAAGCGTTCGAATTGCTCTCGGAAGTGTTCTTCCTGAGGGCCGGAACTCTCTCCTCCTCTGCACCCGCTTTGTCTCGGTTTGTCCCGAGAAGCCTCTTGTCATTGCTGCCAGGTGAGCGCCTCTACTTCGGCAACGATTTGCAACTGGAGAGAGCGCTGGAGCGCCTCCTCATTGGCAAGCAGCGCCGCCAGCAGGCGTCTTTGCCGCCCAGCGGTCTCCTCGCTCTCGGCGAGGAGCGCATCCGAAACCGTGACCGAGAAATCGAGGGTGAGCTGAAACCTCTTTTGAGTAGATCGCTCATGGATGACCTCCTCTCTTCATGACAGGATTGCTCTCGTGCTGTTGCCAGCAGCAATGAACGTATGGTGCCTGCTTGGGTTGCTCGCCTTGTCGTTGCGCCAGGCCCGATGTTCCTTTTTTGCTCCTTCGCAGTCAAACCAAACGAAGGACACACGCTGTCGACTGCCTGGGCTGGATGCTTGCGCGAAGCGTGGTCGAACGTAGTGGCTCCTCATGAGCCACGCCGTCTTTCCGCCTCCCTGCTCCAGATCGATAGAAGCATGCAGATTGCCGAGTTGACCTGCATCACGGAAAATACTTCCGGCTGAAAATGTGTCCCCACCCACTGTCGCATGTCCTGATGGTCAGGGTGGCTCCGATTGCGCCACGCTTCCAGAAAGTGCGCGTATCCACTCACACCGCCCACGTCTTCAGGAGGGCAGGCTCTCTGCCCGTCCAGGCACCAGGGATAGGCGTCCTCTTTGTTCACCGTCTCGATGTTCTCTACCGTGATGAGATGTTTCCAGCCATCCCCAAAGTCGTACTTATAGAGAAACGCGACGTCTTTTGTTGGAGCAATTTGAGCCAGGCGCACCAGTCTCTCATCGGTAGGGCGATACTCGTCCTCAGGGGACGGTTCGCCGTAGTAGGTCACGCCGCCTCCTGGGTGTTCCACCATAAATTCATGGAGGTGGGAGTGGGTCCAGCCCATCGTGACCTGCAGCACCTGGTGGAGTTGGAACAGGGTCAGGTGTCCTGGAACAGCCAGGCGTCTCCAAATCGGGGGATCGATCTTCTTCAACTGCACATGCAATGTGTACAGGGTACTCTTCTCAGCTTTTGCCATTGGTTTCTCTTCCTCTTGCATTTCTTCTGTTTCGGGGAAAAAGAGCCGATCAGTCTCAGCGACGGAATGGGTACATGCGACCCTCCTTACCCCTCTAAGGATACCGTGCGTGAGCGCTGCTGGCAAGTGCCTGATAGCTGATGTCACTCAAAGGAGGGAGCGATGAAGCGACGACAGAGGCCTGACTTACAGCATATTTCTTATAGCCTTTTCGACTACACACCCATCCATCCAGTAGGGGAGGGTTGGGTACTCCGATGCCGACCATGCTTCGCTCGGGTGAACACTTATACCGCATGGGAGAGTCGAGCAAGAGACGCATGGAAATGGCACCTCGCTCGCGGTGAAAACGCGGAGTTGTGCTGCTGGAAATCCCCTTTCTTCTCCTCTCCCCGTGACCTCCCTGGCGGAGTCTGGCGTGTACCCCTTCCTCTGTGAGTAGCAGGAGGATGCCTGCTCAAGGAGACAGGAGAGGGAGACTGAGACTGGCTGAAGCTCTTGTTTTTCTCCTGTTCATCGTGTACACTACCTGTGTCACCAACAAGGGCAAACGCCGATGTTGGTGACACAGGTAGTGTATTTGTCGGGAGAAGAAACGGATGGATCAAGAACGCCGCGTGAGAAGAAAAGGGAAGCTCATCCAGCAGGCGACCGCGCGCTTTGAGGATGCCGAGATCGTTGCCGTCCTGGCTGATGACGGGTTGATCTACGGATCGCTGCCACACCTGTGCCGCTCGCTGGGGCTCGATGTTGCGGCACAACAGGAGCGCATCGAAGAACATGCCGTCCTGGAGGAGGGACTGGTTGACTTTGATCTGACGATCAGCAACCGGGTCCTCACGACGGCCTGTCTCAAGAGCAGCCTCATTCCGCTCTGGCTGGCGCTCGTGTCGGTCAAACGCCTTAAGCCGACAAAGCAGGAGCGCGTCCTGCTGTTTCAGCGCAGGGTCGCTGATGCCCTGAACCGTCTCTTCGGGCCAGGGGATGCCTCCACAGCCGTGATGCTTGCCGGGTCGCAGGAGATCGCGCAGCGGGGTGCCTATGAGGAGGGGCTGGCGATCGCACGTCTAGCGAGTGAGCAAGCGCTTGCTGCTGCTCAGTTAGCAGGAGAGGTGGAGACCCGCGTAGAAGCCCTCGCCTCAGCTATGGAAGCCAGGCTGGTCCCGCTCGAGCAACGCCTGCTTCCTCATGCCGTGATTAGCGAAGAGCAGGCGGGGCAGATCGCCGACCTGGTGAAACAGGCGGCGCTGCGCCTGGCTGAACGGTCCGGTGGTGGAAACTTCTACGGCACCGTGTACGGCCAGCTCTACCGGCACTGCGGAGTCACCTCGTATAAAAATTTGACCCAGGAGCAGTATCCTCGTGCCGTTGCCTGGTTAGAAAAGATTATTCGCGACGAGCAGTAACGAGAGCTATGAGATCAGCAGGATCAAACAAGTCCGCAGCGAGTCGCCAGCACTCGCGTGCGCGTCCCCAACCGAGGCACTTCCCTGCCGCGCTCAAGCAGGCACGCCTGGCGCGTCATATTAAGCAGGACGCGCTGGCAGCGCAGCTACATATCCCGGAGAGGACCCTGGTGAGCTGGGAGACGGGATCGCGCCTGCCGCCAGTCGGGATGGTGCTGTATCTGAGCCGTCGGCTGTTGGGCAACGAGCGCCTGGACAATGAGTTTATGCGTGCGTATCTCCTTGATGACCTGGCCTGGCAGCTTTCTCTGCGGCAGGACGAGGCCATTCTTGGCGATCTGCGCGCGGTTTTGCTCGAGCTTGAGCAACATCATCAGGCAGAGATCGAGCAGCGCGAGATCCAGATGGCGCGTCCACTGGTGCTGTTTGAACAGGCTGCGCCAGCGTCGGGTGAGGATACTGCATCGGGCAAGGGTAAGAAACAGCGGGAGGGAGCCGAGTGGGGTGGCGGCGATGGGACAATGCAGGGGCTCCTCGCCGTGCTTGACACACTGCGGCAAGAGCCGACGTTGGTCTCCGTTGTCCTTGATTTCCTGCGTGAGTTGGGTTCTGGGGGAGGCTGATACATAGCTCAATAAAGTGTTGCCATGTAGGGGCGTTTGTGCCATGCTCTCCCTATGAGATGAAGCACGTACGCTCGCAAGATGGGCGTTTCCTCCAAAACCGCCTATCGCTGGTACAAAGCAGATCAACAGCACGCATAGTCAAATAAGCCGATCTATGATAATATGGTCTGAGCAGACAAAGACAGGAGGAAGGAAGATGGCAACCATCTGGCGAGTCACAACCGTCCACGATTTGCGGCCCGTGTTTGAAGCGGCTGGCCCCATCGACCAGGCGGTCATTGAGGCCCACCTGGCACAGCTTCGGCCAGATCAGCGTCCAGTCCCCCCACGGGAACCGGCACTCCCCTGCTGGTTCTATCTCTATCGACCCGACCGGCGCTTACTGCTGCGGACCATCGGCCAGTCCCTGGAGCGATGGGATGGCCCGGCGAAGGTCCTTCTTGGGTCGTACTTCCACCTGGGCGAATTTGAAAAAACCCGGCAGTTTGCTGGAAGGGGGATCAAGGGACTCCGCATCACCCTCGAGCCCATTGAGCTGTTGAAAGGCCCGCCACAGCGCTTTTTCACCAACGGGACGGCGCTGCTGGAGGCCATTGACTGGCGGGTCCTTGATGCGCTCTCAGGACCACGCCCCGACAGACCTGCAACGCCACCAGCCAGGCGCCACACGGAGCGGCGCAGGCGAACGTGACGACTTCCCTCTGGTTTTGAGTTGGAGAGGGCAATACGATGCATAAAAAGAGACGGGCAAGCAGAGGTCTACCACGTATTCACCACGTGTCAGTGCCTCCATCGTCTGGGAGGTTTGGCCTTGTTCCGATTCCCGCTACGCTGCTTGTAGGGGTCTCTGTTTCTCAGAATGCTTGTCCTGGTTTCTCGCTCGTGGTGTTATTTTCCACATCAATGCTCACCATTTGGGAAGGCTGCGCCCCGGCATGCGAAGGCAGCAGGTATTCATGGTTATCCTTCTGTGCTATGGCCAGGGCGATGGCAGCTCCTCCACGTCGACTTGGATCAGGGAGAGAAGGGAGCAAGGTGGCTGATCGCTACCCAGGTTCGCAAGGGTTTCGCGTTCATGGACACAGTAACCCACGCAACCCGGTTCCCGACAGCGCCAGCCAGGCGCTCCTGACTCGCATGAGATTCTCTTTGGACCTCCTGACGAGGAGGAACGCACACCCACTCATGCGTTAAGGCAACGGGTGCCTCGAGCCAATTTCCGCGGTCAAACGAACTGATGCATCGCTGACGCGAAAACTGCTGCTCGCCGCGCACACGACGGGGCTCCGTGCAGAGCAGAACCCGCCTGGCGAGCGGCGTCACCTCGGGTACATGACGGGCATGCCAGCAGTCTATCCTTGCATGCCCGTCGACATAAGAGCGATGGAGTGCATCTCTACCGCTTCTTTGTAGCGGGTGTATGTCGTACCCCAGAGAGACGCTCCTGCATGATCGCGCTGTCTCTTGCTCCATGAGTGGATGTCAGGTCTGCCTCTGACGAGTATCCAAAACTTTTGGGTCTCGTGTCCAACCTGAAAACAAGGCGCTTTCCATTATCTGCTCCATGAGTAACCTCTCATAAGAGTCGGTGTCCAGAGGACTTCTTCAACTTTCGTAAGAATGCTTACTCTAGAGGTGAAACCACTTTTTGTGCTATTGTCAATACGAGCGTGGTAAACGTTACAAGCAGTGAGAGGAGCAACAGCGGGTCCCTCGTCTGAAGAAACTTCATTGTTCCAAAGATCAGGTAAAGCACTGATGCTGAATAGAAGAGGTAGACACAGACGGTAAGGAGTCTCCTCACCAAAACGCGACGCGATGGTTCTCTGTGTTGCATAAAACGGCCTTTCTGCCGATGAAAATGGGCTTGAGGCCGCTCTTAACAGACGACAAAGGGCAGGAAGCAGCCTCAAACTTGATGAACAAGCTGAGCGCTGCTCTGCCCCATGCAACTTACAGAGCGCATTACTAACGATTTGCGATGATCGTGAGGAGCTCCCTGGGCTCCTTTTATTCTGAAATGCTATTCCTTTGTCGGAAGGGACATTCCCTTCATTGATCGTATACGTTTGCTTTGCGCAAAAAGTGGTAAAAGTGCAACACATTGCGGTGCTTTCCTGGCGAAACAGTGTTTCGATGGGAGATGCTGACCCCAAGAAGGGAGAATGGAGCTGACTTCGGAACTAATGACCGTTTGACCGCATGTCATTTCCATATGTTCGTGAGAGAAAAAGAATAGTTGTGTAGGGAGGAACAGGTGCATGATGCCTGTTCAAGCAGAGAAAGGAGTTGAAACCGTGTCTTCATCGACCACCACAGAGCAAGTCCTTGCCCAGCGCTGGCAGGAGCGCGTCCGGACGGGCCAGTTTAGTCAGGCTGTTCTCGGCCTCGGGACCATCCGCGTGATGGGCAGAAGCGGAGATGCAGCGCTCGCATTTCCACGCATCTCGTCTCTCCAGGCGCTTGACCAGCTCGAACCAGACGAACAGTGGGCGGTCCGGGCCGCCGAGGCTCTTGTGACGCAAGCCCGCACTCAGGGGCGCACTGTCCTCGCAGCTCAACCTCCAACAGCTACAGCAGCGCCCGCGTCACCGGGACTGGTGACGCACTTCGATCCACAAACGGAGACCCTCCTCGTGGTCAGCATGATTACTGGCGGGTAATGGAAGCGCCTCTCGCTCCTGACACACCAGGAAAGGAGCGAGAGGCCGCCCTGATGGAAAAGGAACAGCAGTATGCCGAAAAGCCTTCTGCGCGGCGACTATCGCTTGCTCATGGCCGTCGAATCCTCATCAAAACAGGATTCCTGGTACCGCGTCCTTACCGACCGGACCACCAACGCCCTGTCCTGTGACTGCCCACCCTGGATCTTTCACCAGGATGGCACCGGCGTCCGGGCGTGTCAGCATACCCGCATTGCCGCGCTGCTCGCAGCGTCGAGGTCGCAGACCTCCGGCACCGCCGCTCATCCGGTTGAGGGCGAGGATTATAGCTTCCTCATTCGAGCAACCCAACAGCAATGGCCGGGATTGCGCGGCCAGTGGGAGATCGAGAGCCGAGATGCGCCGATCAACCAGAAAGCCTATCGCTTCTTCCTGCTCCGCCTCGCATTCGGCAATGGAGGAACAGCTACGGGTGTGGTCGCCTTTTGCCTGCGGCACCCGCTTTCCCAGGCGCGTCTGGAGGCTGGCGTGGCGGGATGGTGCGGGTATGCCATTGCCGCTGATGTCGCCCTGCGTGGCGGCTTTCCCCTGGCAGGCCAGCCGCCTGAACACTTCCGTGTCTCGCGCCGGACGCAGCAGCGAGGGGCAGGAGCAACGGTCCAGCCTCATGAACGCACGGCTCAGCAGGTACCTGCTATCGGGCTTGCAGACATCCTACGCATCGGCGACCAGCTTGACCTGGGTGACGGGCTACGCCCCCAGCAGCGCGCCGAAAACACGCTGCGGTTGTTCCTGGGAGAGTACCTCTATGGACAGCTTGAGGCGCAGCACTTTCTGGATGTGTCGAGCGTGCGCTACGCTACCCAAAGGCGCGTGTATCGCCTGCGCCGGGACCCGGCCAAACGGCGGGAACGGCGCGTGCGGGTGTTCGAGCATGGTCGGTACGTCCATGACTTCTGCATTGTGCGCGCCCAGGACGTCCCGGAGGCCGACCACTTCCTGAGCATTTTCCTGCACCTCCTCTCCGATGAGGATTCGGCACTTTCCGTGGTGAAGGACTACAACATTTTTGACCCCTATTCCGATGGGCAAGAATGGGAAACCACTGCTCCTGTTTGGCAGCCACGGCTGGCAGGATAATCTTCCAAGAGCGGCACATATCCTGAGGGGGTCAGGTTGGTTTTCTCCCCCAATGTTTCTTCTTGCAGCTTACAGTTCCCTACTTCCGGGATGGACGAAAGTACCGTCACCGAAAGTAGGATCTTACCTGGCTATAAGAGCCGAGCGCCGTTTTATAACTATGTCGTCAACGACCAGCAGCATGAGTAAGGAACGCGCCCCTTCCACCAAGCCCTGCCACCTGCGCGACCTTGTTGAATCAACCCATATCGGGAGTCGGGGACGCGGTGCAGGCTGCGGCAGGCGTTGGGGCACTCACGTTCGACAGGAGGGACGGTCGGGTACCGAGTGGCGCGACTTCGTTGGAGATGACTCGGATGCGTGCAGGTCGCAACTTTGCGAAGGGTGGCTGTTCACCAACTCGATGGTTGTATTCCCAGATGGGATAGGATCTCGATCCGCAGGTATTGTAATAGCGACAGAAATCGCGTCCCTGCTGGTATGATTTCCAGTCATGACGTATCTTCACCGCGCCTGGATCGCCAAGCCAATTCAGACGCAGGACCCTGTTCACGGGTAAAGTGGGGGAACAGCGCATGTGCGACTGTACCTTCTGGCACAAATTGACCCACCTGTTTTCCTCCGCACAACTCGCAAGAGAGAGCATATGTTCCCATGTCACATTCCTTTCTTATGTGTTCCCACTCTGGCGCTGCCGCCAACACGTAGGCACAACACAGGCAAACGCCACTACTCCTCTTGCCGATCACGATGAGACCGCCATCCGCCTGGCCCCTCCTTTGTGTCTACGAGGACCTGATCCCGCGCCCTGCCGAGGCCTTTGCGCCTGCGTGAGCAATGCCCACGTTCTGAGGAGACCGGAAGGCCGGTGCAGGACTTCAACGACCGAGACGCCGGTCCAGCACCACGATGAAGCCGCCGACGCCGAAGGTGACGATGCTGCTATCCTGGCGCAGTTCAAAGCCCACCATCGTCCACATGGACCCTACATGCTCATCGTAAACCGCCACAGCGACTGCCAGCTCAGGTTCCAGTGCGTAGGTCACCGGGTGGTCTGCGGTGGAGAAACCTGGATAGTGGCAGTAATCCAGGTCGAGCCGTGTATCGTCTGGGCGCGGGCGATGCTGCTGGAGGATTTTGAAGCCGTAGCCAGGTGTTTCGCCGCCCACCTTGTGCCGGTTGAGGACCAGGTAACAAAACGCCTCTTCCACGATGAGTACGATGCGCGACTCGGCAAAGTGCGCGGCACCCTGCTGCCAGATGGCGGTCTGTTTGGCATCGCGGCAGGCCTCACTACAGTATTGGTGGTAGCTGCCGTATGCACGCCGCTCTGCCTGTTCGTGCGCGCAAAAAGTGCGACCGCAATGAGCGCAGGCGCGTGGTTCACCGTGGGGATGGTTGAGCGGACAAGTAGATGGTTGCATGAGATGCTCCTGTGTTGTTCAGACGATGATGGCACGCTCCCGTTCCAGGTATTCCTTGAGCCTGGCAGCGCCAGTCGGGTCTTTGGCAAAAAGCGATGCGAATCTGCTTTGGCGGCTGCACGATTGGCTTTTACTCATCAGGGAACTTGCTCTCCTTCATGAGTCGGTTGCCCAGCTCACGCGGTACGTCATAGAGGATGTAATCCGGCTCGCCCTTCGATCCTTCGAGCCAAATCATACACGTATTCCAGGCGCGTTCATCCTGCACGAGTTCAGCCTGCATCTTCATCTCGTCTCGCGGAATGCCGAAGGCCCAGGCGTGGCGAATGTCGAAGCCGCCATTTTCTCCGGAAATGGAGATCCGAGGGAACTCGTAACACTCGCTGATGATCTCTTCGAGGGTCATGTTGGTTGCTTCCTTTCCTTTTGAGACTTCCGGCGTCTGGCTCTCTGGTCCAGAATGCGCCGCTTGTTCGTCTGGTACCACGCCGCTTTATAGGCGGCGCGGCACTCTCTACACTGAAGGCCTTCAGCAGGGAAAGACGAGGCTGGCCTTTCCCTGCCACAATTGCTGCACGTGCGTAGCGGATTCTCGCTCATACCACCAGCTCGCCAGGCTCTAAGCCCATTCGTTGCCAGAAACGAGCAGCGGCGCGACTTTCGCACTCGCCCCAAAGCCGGAGACCTGGCTTCTCCAGCTTGAGTGCCTGGATCATCTCAGTGCCATATCCTTCTCCTCGGTAGGTTGAATCGACTTCAAAGACACAGAGGGAATCCGGATCACCTTCGAGAAAGCGGGCGTAGGCCAGGATGAGACCGTCGTCAGACCAGAGCCAGAAACGCAGCGTCTCCGGCGGCGCGCCGATGAAACTCTTCAAGTTCCAGGCTCCGCGCATGCGGTTGGCTTCCTCACAAAGCTGCTCAACTTGCTCCGGTTGCGTAGCGCCATCAATCATGGTGAATTCCATCGCTTTTTCCTTTCCATCGCCGTGCTAACAATCCTTGCTCCAAGTATAGAGCAGGGTGGTGAGCGCGATTGTGCTCACTGCTTACAGCATCATCGCGCTTTCGTCGCGGTCCAGGTACTCCTTCAGCCGCACTGTCCAATCCTGGTAGGCCCAAGCGCGGGCCAGGCTTCTGATTTCCTCATCGGTATCAGGAATGCCTTGCGCCAGCAGGTACTTCGAGAAGAGCGGAAGCAACTCGTTCTCCTCGGAGATCCCCAGTGTGACGGTGAGACGCTCACGCTTGACGCGCTTTTTGCCTTGGTCTTGACCAGCTTTCCCGGAGGGGATAAACTTGGAAGAGGGTTTCCAACGGGAGGGCAGTATGCCAAAGCAACAGCGAACCTTTACGAAGGAATTCAAACTGGAAGCGGTGCAATTGGTGCAACGGAGTGGCAAATCGCAGGTGCAAGTCGCCCGCGAGTTGGGCATTGCCGATAGTACGCTGCATCACTGGTGTAAGCTCTTTGCGGATCAGGGTCAGCAGGCCTTTGTCGGCAGTGGGCATCAAACGCCACAAGAAGAGGAACTACGGCGCTTGAAGCGGGAACTAGAGGTGACGCGGCAGGAGCGCGACATCTTAAAAAAAGCCTTAGCCATCTTTTCGCGCCAGCAGCCCTGAGGTATGCCTTCATCGCCGAACACAGCCAGCAGTATCCGGTTACGAGGTTGTGCCACACGCTGGGCGTCAGTGTCAGTGGCTACTATGACTGGTGCCAGCGCCAGCCCAGCGCCCACGAGCGGGAAGATGGCGAATTAGCCAAACAGATCCATCGCATCTTTCACCAGCACCGGCAGGTCTATGGCAGTCCGCGAGTGCATGCCGAGTTGCGCGCTCAAGGGGTGCGCTGCTCGAAGCAACGCGTCGCGCGCCTGATGCGGGAGATGGAACTGGCAGCTAAGCGCCACCGACACAAGCCTCTGGGAACACAGCGTCGGTCAGGGGCGGCAGTTGCCCCCAATCTGCTCAATCGGGAGTTTGAGGCCGAGGCCCCCAATCGCAAATGGGTGAGCGATACCACCTACGTCTGGACGCTGGAGGGCTGGCTGTATGTGGCGGTGATCCTGGACTTGTTTTCGCGCCTGGTGGTTGGATGGGCGATGAGCCAGCAGAATGATGAGTTGCTGGTGCGCCAGGCGTTCGAGATGGCTGTGGCGCGTCGCTGTCCGCCCCACGAGATGCTGGTGCATTCCGATCAGGGCAGCCCCTATACCAGTAGCGGCTATCAGCAACGGTTGAGGGAACTGGGCATCGTGGTGAGTATGTCGCGGGTGGGCGACTGTTATGATAATGCCGCCATGGAGAGTTTTTTCAGTACCTTCAAAAGCGAGTGTGTGGAGCGCCACACCTTTCACACGCGGCAAGAGGCGCGTTCGGCTATCTTTGAGTACATCGAATGTTTTTACAACCGGGTTCGCAGGCATTCCACGCTCAACTATCTGAGTCCGGTCGCCTACGAGCAACAGGTGAGATGATTTCCAACTTTTTTTTCTCCGGAAAAGCTAGGCAAGCCCAGTCTCGCACTGGCGTGTTTCGCCATCATAGTCATACCAGACGACCACATGGCTCTTGCTCAAGAACTCGACACCCAGAATGATCTTTTCAGGAAGGCGGAACATACCGACGGTATACTGCATAGCTTCACTCCTGTTGCTGTTTTCTCGTACCTGATTGATACATTAATATTGTAACACAAATACAATATTAATGTCGAGAGGGTGGGAGCGTGAGCGAAGCCACGGCCAGACGGGGTCTGCACGTTTCTGCTGTTCGAGGGTCGCCACCCGGTGCTGTGTTGGACCACAGCACCAAACGGGAAGATCGCCGTCCTGTATTGACAAAAGGACAACAGGTTATCAGTTTTACCCCTTGCTTTTCTCTCGTTTTCGTGCTACAATAGGTTCCGATAGTATCAACCTATCGGAACCTATTTTGGAGGACCCCTCGTGCGGGTAAAAGGAGGAGAGGTGTGTTGGTTCTCAGCAGGAGTGTCATTCATCAGGCTCAACAAAGGTGCGGATTCTCACCATGCTTGTCCAGCATTCTCAGCATGCATGGTTTTCCCCTCCTGGCTCGATTTTGCAGGCTGAACGGGTACTCCCCCAGTGGAGCATGAACCTCATGTCCTCGTGGAAGGGCACCGGGATCGAGGCTTCTTCGGCGGAAGCCGCAAAAGATGGCGGGAAATGACATCACTGGTGAGAAGAGAGGTGAAAAAGAACAAGCATGGCGAGAAACCAGGACAAGCATGGTGAGAATCTGAGAGGTTGCTGAGCATGGCCGTGGACAAGCATGGCGAGAACGAACAAGTCCGCGAAAAACACGCACGGGGTGGAAGGCCCCCCACAGGAGGTACCAGGGGAGAAATCACCCCTGGTAAGCAGCTCCAGAGAAGGAGGACGTCTGATGCACGATGATGAACTGTTCCCACCTCGCACAGGCGGTCAGGTGAAGCCAGAGGATGCGGTGAAGCAGGTCCTCGACACGATGGCGGCGGTCGGATGGGATCTGCGCCAGGTGATGGTTTCCCAGGAGCAACAACGAACGTTCCACCAGCCGAAACATCCACCGGTGGGAACGTTTCGCGAGTTCTGGCGGGAGTGTCCCGGATGCCTGCAACGAACACGCTGGGGGTTTACGCAGAGGGAGCACGCGATCACCGGCTGCTGCCAGGAGTGTGACGCTTCAGAGACCTTCAGCGCGTGGGAGGAGGTCATAGAGGTGTTGGATGAACGATGAGGGAAGCAGCTACCAGCTCCAACGGAGTCGCACAGGCACCTGTGGCGGAACAAGCGCTCATGCTTCGTACCCAGGGTGTTCCAAGGTGGCAGGAGGTGTTGTGAGCGGGAAAGAGCTTCGTAGACGTGTGATGAGCAAAAACAGGCCACGCTAGAGAGAGATATATTATAATATAAGGAACGGAATCGCCTCGATGAACAGCGAAGACAAGGACACACGACTGGCCCTGAGCAACGCCCCGCGCCAAATCGAAGCAGAGGTGGAGGTCATGGTGCAGGCGACCAGGGAGGCGCGAGAGCGCCTGTTAGCCCTGCAGATTGAGCTGGTGAGCGAACTGGCAAGCGCCGCCGATTCGTTTGTGCGTGAGAACCGTTTCACCCGGCGGCAGGCGCGCAAGGCCTGGAATACGGTGCGCAAGGAGATCGCCGCCCTCTCGAACTTCATGGGCTTCCTGGCATCTGCCGGTATCGACCTCGACTTTCACCTGGCCGAGGAACCCCGCCTGTGGTCTGCCATCACTTTCGGCCTGGTCGAGGGTTTTCTCGAGTGGGCGCACAAGCAGGGCTACGCCACCAAGACACTCAATGACCACCTGGACGTCATCAAGCACTACGCCAAGCTGGCCCACCAGGCGGGATTTCAGAGTGCCGACCAATTACTCGCCATTCAGCACATTCCGCGTATTCGCGGTGCCGAGGCCCAGCGCCTGGATGCTGCCCGCACGAGTGCGGGGATCAAGACCCGTCGGGGTCACAAGAAAGCCGAACCGACGTTTCTGTCGCGCGAGGAGTTTCAGGCGCTGCTCGACCGCCCGGAGGAGACACCCCAGGGGTTGCGGGACCTGGTGATGATCCTGCTCATGTACGATCTCTCGCTGCGCCCGAGCGAGGTGGTCAGCCTGAAGATCCGGGATGTGGACATGGATGAAGGCACCATTCGGATCAAGCGGCATAAAACCAACACGGAGCAGCGGGCGCGTCTCCCCCAGCGCCTCTACCTGGCGCTGCGACGCTATCTGGCGGCTCGTCAGGATCGTGCGCCGGACGCACCGCTGATTGTGCGCACCCTGAAAAGCGGCGACCTGGTCGAACTGGTGCCACGGAAGGACCCGGCAGAGGAAGCGGCCAGGCGTGGAGGTCGCCGCCCCTATTCCACCAATCGCGCCCTCTATGCCCGGCGGCGACCCAGCGATTCACCAGGAGCGGGTGAGCAGGTGCCGTCCGAGATCTGGACGCCGCCACTCACGACGCGCGGGCTGCGCGAACACCTCCACGAAATTGGGCTGGATATCGCGCATGTGCTCTACGGCGAGCAGGACGAAAGGAAACCGCTCCCGCGCACGCGCCGCAAGCCACCGGCCAAACAGATCAACCTGACCAGCTATGATGGGCGGCATGAGTGGACGCGCCGGGCCATTCGTGGCGGAAGTAACCCTGTCGCTGTGACGAAGGCTGGTGGGTGGAGGGGTCACTCGGCCATGGTGGAGCGCTACTACGGGGAGTTGGAGATCGTGAATGAGGACATTGTGTTGGAGCGCTAAGGAGGAACGCGAAGGGACATCGGCCCCTTCCAGAGACGTACCGGTGAGAAAGAAGCAGAGGGAGAACTATGCCGATTGATACGCAACACACACACGACCAACAGGATGACTTGGCCACAAGTGTCCTTAGGCTGGCGGCTGATCTGCACCTGCCACTCGACGCGCTGACGCATGTTCTGGGCATTGTGGCCCAAAGAGGTGCCGGGAAATCGTATGCCGCCTCTGTCTTGATGGAAGAGATGGTTGAACATGGACTCTTTGTCGGCTACATCGATCCGCTTGGCATTGCCTGGGGAATCCGCTCCAGTGCCGACGGGGAGCGAGCAGGATACCCTGTTCTCATCCTGGGTGGTCGCCATGGTGATTTACCACTCGACCCCACCTCCGGTGGAATCGTCAGCCAGTTCGTCCTGGAGAGCCGTCAGCCGTTCATTGTGGATCTGTCCTTGTTCGACGATGAGGACGAGCAGCGCCAGTTTGTAGCGGAGTTCATCCGCGGCTTTCGCCTGCACGAGGAGGTCCTCTGTCACCTCATTGTCGACGAGGCTGATCTGTTTGCACCCCAGGTGCCGCAGTCGCCCATGGCGCAGCGCTCGCTCACTGCCATGAACCGATTAACGCGGCGCTTCAGGTATAAGGGAATGGGATGTACCTTGATTACCCAGCGCCCCGCCGAACTCCACAAGAGCGTCCTTGGCCAACTTGACCTGCTCCTCGCCCTGCGCGTGATTTCCCCTCAGGATGTGAAGGCGCTCGACGACTGGATCAAGCGCAATGCTGGCGAAGCGGAGCGGGCGCAGTTCCTGGCCACCCTCTCCGGGCTTCCTACGGGTACAGCGTGGGCATGGTCTCCACAGTGGTTGGGCCTCTTTCAGCAGGTGGCGATCCGTACGCGCCGGACGTTCGACTCATCGGCCACGCCCAAAGCAGGCATGAAGCGCAGCGCCCCTCGGCAACTGGCCGAGATCGATCTCGCCCACCTGGGCAGGCAGATGGAGGCGCTGGTTGAGCAGGCGCGAGAACACGACCCGGAGCGGCTGCGCGAACGGATACGACAGCTAGAAGGATCGCTCCACCAGGCCACAAACGGGGAGCAGGGGATGTCTGGTCAAGGGGAGAGGGAAAGCGTTTCCCTCCATCTTCAGCAGCTTGAAGAGGAAAACGCGCGGCTACGAACAGAACTGGAGCAAGCGAGAGCTGCTCTGGTTGCCTATCAGGAACAGGGAGAAGCCACGCAGGGTGTTCCGGTCCAGGCTGCGAAGGTGTTTCAGGCACCTGGACTGCACGCGGCCAATGTCAACTTCGAGCGGGCGGAAATCGACCGCTTCTATGCGGGTGTGGGTGTCACCGGTGCGGATGGGGCGAGAGCATCTCTGCAGGATAGCGGTGAAGAAGAACGGGGACAGGGGGTTGAGGGCGTGACCGTTTCGGAGGTCGAGGCTCTCGCTGCTCCTCTCGTGGATCCCCTGGCCCAGTTGCGCCAGAGTGAAAAGCAGTTGCTCACCAGACTGCTTAAAATGGTCAGGCAACTTTCTCCCTCCGAGAAGCTGTTCTTTGTCTGGCTGGTGGAGCATGATGAGCAGCAAGTGACCTCCCGTGAACTCGCGGATGCGGTCTGCGTCACGCAGGATGCGACCAGGCGCAGTCGGACGGACCTGCTGACGAGCCTGCCCTTCATCCGGCGCTGGGGAACGCAACGCTTTGTGTTTCAGGCGACCTTTGGGAGCTATTGTCGGAGGCGCTTCCCCTCCATTGCTGATCCCCAGTGTGTGGCACAGCGCCTGATACAGGCCGCAAGTGGATCGTAGGAGAAAACGCATGGAGCAGGGTGAATGGTGAGCGGTGAGTGGCGCTGGGACCTCCTGGCGGACGGGAGAAGCACAGCCAACTCAAACGGCATGGAAACAGAAGCGGCTCCAGAGGCCAGCGCAGAGGAGAAGAGAGGAGCAGAGGATGGCTCGCCTGAAGGTCATAGGGGGGAGAACGCACACCACCCTTGATGATGAACAAGGCCAGGAATTGCCGGGTTGGACGTCTATCGAAGAGCGCAACCAACGGGGGTGCGGCCCCCGCTCTTCTGGGACACTCTTTCTGGACGGGAGGGCCGTTGCCTTCTTCGATCGGACGACCAGGTAATAGTACCTGGTCGAGACGACAGCGGGCCTTCCTGGCCCTTTACGAGGGGCGAACGGACGCTTTGGGACGCTGCTCGAAGCGATCCGTTGCTATGAGGCGCAGGGGAGTTTCCTCCTGACCCATCAGCAGCAGCAAGCGGAAGGCTCTGGAACGAAGCGGCTATGATGACCGAAAGGAGGAACCTACTATGGTAATGAGCGACCAACTCAAACGCTTTCGGGTCTTCGGATTTGATGGTGATCAAGTGCAAAAAGTGTAGCGATGGTTACAAGGAAAGGTGGCCCACATGGCAGTGTATGTTGATCCGTTGTTTCCTACTCAGCCGTCGAAAAGATGGCCGTATTCACATGCCTGTCATCTGACGGCGGATACACCAGACGAGCTGCATGCCTTTGCCGCAAAGCAGCTTGGGCTGAAACGAGCATGGTTTCAGGGACATCACCCCAATCCCGTGTTCTGGCACTACGATTTAACAGAGAGCAAGCGCAGGCAGGCGCTTCGAGCAGGTGCGGTTGCCCTGACATCTGAGCAATGGGCAGAGCGTGTTCGGAGAAGCAACGAACGGTACGCATTGCAAGCATCGAACACAACAACATCCGAATAGCCAAGCTTTCTTGCTGAGCAGGTGTAGGAGCAGACGCGCCTTCAGCTCACCGTGGAAGCATCTGCCATGAAGCTGTGGAAATAGTTCACTGACGAGGAGCAGACGTCATGAGATATCGCTCCAGCTTACGCAGCGATACCCTTAGCAGAATTGAACGTGAACGAGCAGGACATCAGGCAACTGGTGATGATCTTGATGGTGGCACAGCGTGAGACCACTGAGAAAATTCGGCAGGCCACCCCGGAAACGCTTCCAGACTTGAAAGCCCACAGGCGGGCTATCGATGCCTGGATTAGCAAGTTGAGCAAGATACCAGCCGCCCGGCACATCCTTGAGACGGAGTATGAAGAGGGCCTTGATTGGTTTCGCGAGGAAGAGGAAGGAGGACCACTCAAATGGTGAAACAACGTGCGACGATCCAGCTTTCTCCCACCCTGCACGTGGCGCTGTTCGAAGACGGTTCGCTCACGATCACCGACACCTCCAACGATCTCTACTTGCCCGTCTTCACCAATCTCGATGCGCAAGCAACGACCCGTCTTGCGAACTTCCTCATGAAGAAAACAGGGCGAGAAAAAGTGTCTCAGCAAATGATCGATGAACTGTTTCCCCTGGCCGTGCGTGGTGATCTCAAAAAGGCCCTCTGGCAACGGTATCAGGGACTGGTCAAAGAAAGCAAAGGTGAGTAATGGAAGAACCCTTGCTTGAGATTGGAGTGTACTTCGATGAGCACACTGATCCAGTGACACAGGAACATTTGAGCCTGGCCGCTGCCGCTGACACGTTGCTCATCTATCCGCTTCACCTCTTCAGAGGGAAGCACCATATCACCCTTCATCATCCTGGACCTGGCGCACCTGGCTTTCTGATGCTGTCTACCCATCTGGTCAGCGATCCACACATCGCCTCCCTCCAAGGACTGAAAGAGCAAGGCGCTATCAAAGGTTGGGCCGTATTCCCACCTGGAACCTGGACGAGCTCCTTTGAAGACCAACAAGCACGCGGAAGAGCAGGCGCGCCAGGACTGGAGCAATGACGAATAACCCCAAAAAGCAGGGGACGCCAGGCTGGTCGGAGTTGAACACACGCCAGCAGGCCTATCTGAAGGCGGTCTACGACATTGATCAGGCGCTTGAGGCCAACGTGAGGCTCGCAGGCGCGCATGGGTACTGGAATAGCACGCCTGCTTCCGTCTGGCGCTGGATGCCCTATAATACCAGTGGTTCTGGGTTGCTCCGGCGCATTCAAGAGGCCGGATACCAGGACCAGGGAACCGGTTCAACCTTTGAAGCGTTGGAGCGACGTGGCCTCGTGGAATGCAAGTATGAGCCTGGTTCTCTGGGTAGTCCGCTCCTCCTGGTGCGCATGACCAAAGCAGGCCGCAAAGTGGTGCGCGAGGGACTGAATCTTCCCACGCCGAAGCCCTTGCCCCCTGGTACATTGCGCGAGTGGCACTGGCGGGCGCTGGTCCATGCCTATCAAGCTGGCGCGGCCGGAGTGCGCGACTGGCCGCGAGGCATCGGCTGGAATACCTGGTTGCGCTTGCGCGACTATCGCGTCCAGGGGCGAGATCGGCCCCTGGTGGAAGAGGCAGCGGTGCCGGATGAACCGTATCTGCGCCAACGTTGGCCCGGAGATACAGGTGTCATTTCCACCGAACGCTCGGTATTGCGCATTACGGACTTTGGCCGCCAATACTATCGCGAGAACTGGCAACGGTACCGTGAACTCTATCCGCATGTCGAAGCGCCGGAGCCGGAGCAGGAAGAAGAATGCTAACTATTCCATATCGCTGCGCCCACAAAGGCGATGAGGTTCGCTGCCAAATGCACATTGCGGCAGGCCAATCACGTATCTGGTGTACGGCCTCTATGATGCCCGGATCGACGATCTCTTCTCTGTTGGCTCGACGATGCATCCGGCGTGGCGGTATGGCGACCACCTGCATGGAACTAGACCCTGGAATTTCCGCTGGACCGGCGGGCGTATATCCTGCGCTCCGAACTGGAGCAGATTCGGCGTACCAAAAAAGGGTTCTTCGATTGAACTGGTTGAAAGGCCCCATGAAGTGAGGTGACAGCTTCGAGACAACTGGTTGCAATCCCACACTTCACGGGGCCGTACATTTTGCTCAAGCTTCGAGCGAACTGGTTGAAACGGAGCGTACTTCGAGGACTCGCACCGGGCAAAGGTACGTCGAGGCGAACTTATGTCCGTAGTCGATGATCCGTCCACCGATCTCGCACTCCAGGAGCGCAAGCATCGGAGTGACTACCTCGACATGGAACGGGATAGCCTCAACGCAACTGGCTAAGAAGCTCATGCCTTTTTCCAGCGTCGGGAAAGAAAACCATCCGCCACCGTGCTTCGGTTTGGCGGGCTGCTTCATCCGTTTCCCCAGAACATACTCCACTGTCGGATCATAGAGCGAGTAGTATCGCCCGTCAATCAAGCGCACCACCTTGTAGGAAGTTATGGCGACTGGTTTAGATGGCGGCTTGCGCTCCGATTGTAGCTTGCCGGGTTTTCTTGCCCATGCAGGGCCATGCTCCTCTACGGTCGAGATGACGAGCTGACGCACCTCGTCGTTGAGGAAGCGCCAGGGAACCGCTACCCAGCCACCTGTCGCCTCTTGCCGATAGTAGCGGTAGAACTGCCCTTTCTGGGTCATATAACCCAGTCGCCCATACTTCTCGGTCTGTGACCCGTGATACCCAATCAGTACGACGACCAATCCCAGTTCAGCATGAGCGAGGATAATCTCGCTCCCGATATACGGCACTTCAAACTTGCTATGCTCTCCCTGTCGGTGTACAATAAGCACCCAGAGCCCGTCTGCATTTTGCGCCAGTTTCGGTTCAAGCATTGACCGGTCCAGCCAGTCAGCTTTGACTACATCGTTTGCCTGCGCAATTTGTAATCTGGCAACAGGCAAGTCCAGCAAAGCGGCTACAGGCGATATACTCACCTGTGCAGCGGCTTCTACCGTTTCGATGGTCATGTCTTGCATGTCTGTCCTCAAACCTTCTTCAGCGCACTTGAAACGCCGAGTCCTGGAGGGATACGCACTCCTGCATCGCGTTCCTCGATGGCCCGCTCGAAGGAAGCCACTGCTTTTTTGAGCGAGTCATGCCCCTGGCGTTCTTCCGCGTTGAGGCCGTTGAGACGGGCAGCCTCTTCGAGTTTCGCAACCATGTTATCGAGGTGTACAAGCCATTCTCTAAGAGTTTCTTGCTTCATTGGTTCTCCCTTCTCTTCAGGAAGGTCACTATACCATCATGAAACTACAAATAGTTACTCCATCATATATGATGATATCATGCATAATAATGTTTGTCAATACCTTTATAATCAAATTTTGCATCTTTGCCGTAATGTGTCTGACTGAAAAGAACAGGTAATTTTGGAGAGAGCTTAGACTGCAATGTGTTATAAGCAGCCAGCCCACGCGTTGTGAAAAGTGAATCTGGTGAGGGAGTGGGGCTATGAAACAGTGGTTGCTCACAGGAGTGTTGTTCGTGGCGTTCCTGCTTCTTGGGTATGGCCTTGTTCAACAAACGTTCCTCAAGCACAACAGGATGATTTCCTTTGCCTGTGTCGTTGCGTTACAAAACAGCATCAGCGAATTTTGCGTGCGTGCCGATGAACGCGCAATAGTGGAGATGACAGTAACCTGGTGCGATGGCGCGCACCTGATGAGTGGTTCGCTCACGAAGCGCGAAGATGGCTCATACCGGTGGATGTGGCTCAATGCGCCGGGGAACTGTGTGGGGAAGGCCTCCGCTTCCGCTCGCGCCTCCTGGCCGGATGGAAGTATTGCCGAAACCACAACCAGCTTTCTGGTTCCGGTAGACATCAGCTCGCCGTCGGTAAGAGCTAACCAGTTTTGGAAGTTGGCGCATATACTGCTCAGGAGTCAGGTGGCGCAGGGCTTGTTCCTCGAAAGAGGCGAGGCCGCGCTGCAATTTCTCTAGCGTCCGCTTCGCCTCACGCAACCGTTTTCGATGCGTTTCTAGGAATTTTGTCTACTCTGTGAATCCAACAAAAAATCCTCCAATACAGCCTATAGCAGCTAAACCAGAAAGGCCAGCAATCCAATAAGCGATGGTACTTATCTCTGGAAAGAGCCAGGCGACGGCTGCGGCTATCCCGCAGAGGGCAAGGCTCAATGGAAGACACCAGCAAGCACGAAGGAACCAGCGAAGTTCATACTTCTCTTCCAAAATAATTTCTTTCTCCATTTCAATATCCACCTCGTACTCCTCACGGGTCGTCGGCTTCGCCATCTGGATCGTTTGTTGCTGCATAGGCCAGACTCCTCCTGTTTGTTATTTCCTCTCAAAACCGGGCGTATCGCTGCTCACCGTATTCAAACCGCGCTTGGCGTGCAGCCACGTAGGCGTGGATGAGGCGCGGTGACTGATCAGTATACGAACCCTGGGGGATAACGTGTCCATTATCGCGCTCGATACGGTTATCACACAAGCAAGCTGCGCGGGTAGCATTGTTGGCTTGGTCTGCTAGTAAAATGCGGAGACGGTGGCATATCTCGCACTCATGCCATCGATATCCATTTCCTCGCAGGTGTGCGGCGGCCAGGATGCCTGTTGCTCCTATGCCCCACATCCACTCGCCCTCATTCTTCTTTGCTAGCAGCTGCGCAAGCTGAGGCTCAAAGACAGATTGTTGTTCTTTGAACACATCGGGAAGCGGGATAGGTTTATAGCCAACAAAACGCGGAGGTTTGACGGGAATGCCCTCCACCACATCAGTATAGACAGGGACGAAATATTCGAGGTGTCCTTGCTGGTCGAGGCACAACTGGCACCTATCCCCCTGTGAGTAAAGTATTTCCGCGCTATAGATAGCGCGGATGAGTTGTCCAAATTGTGCATGATCGGAGAGTTCTATGCGATCTGGACAACCCTCTACACTACAATATTCGCCACTATGTGGACAATTGGGATCAGCAGGGAAATTCTGTACGCAAGGCGAATTAACCCTTTCCGCATAGAGAGAAGTATCATCAGGGTCGAATTTGATTGCACCCTTTTTATAGGCCCATCGCTACGTAAGGTGTCACCAGGGGCAGGGTAGCGGGCAGAACGGGTAGAGTCAGAATGACTCACTAGTTCCGACTTTTCTTTTGGAAGAGGAACTTCACCCATTTGGCCTATCTTTTTGCACGGTCGTTGTGCTGCGCACTCCTCCTCGCTATACTCTAGCGTTGAGCCTCCAGTTCCGACTCTCACCATTATCTACAGGCTGCAAAAGGACCGTTTACAAAGTAAAGGATGATCCTTTTTGACCCGGTTTTCTCACTTCCTTGACTTCATATCTTCTGTCTGGTATCGTAGTATCCACAGTAAATGCTGTAGAGAGAAGAGAAGTGGAAGAGGACGTGGGAAAATGCGTTTAACTGAAGTTCTTACCTCCGATCATCGTATCCGCTATGTTGTACTCGACGACCAAGGGGAACTCATCGTTCCGCTGGCGAAGTACCTCAAGCACCTGGATCAGCGCGGTTATGCGCTCAATACGCTCCGCTCCTACGGAATCAGCTTGATGCTCTTTTTCGAGTATCTCAATCAACGTGATGCTGATTTCCGAGAGATCACGCTCGACACGCTCGCTGGTTTCGTTTCCTGGCTCAAGTGGCCTTACGCCTCCACGAAGGTCATTCCCAGTCATCCTGTTGCCCCAGCGCGGTCGGCTCGGACCATTAATCACATCCTCACTGCGGTCGCCAGTTTTTACGACTATCTGTGGCGTATTGACGAGATCGAGGTCGATCTCAATGCGAAGACTCGTGCCTACCTCTCGCCCAGGGCTCGGCGCTACAAAGGCTTTCTCTACCATATTGCCAAAGACCAGCCTGTGGAGAAGCATCTGCTCAAACAACGCGAGCCCAAAAAGCGGCCAAAGGCGCTCACAAAAGCACAAATTGAACAGTTACTTGCAGCCTGCCACAATTCGCGAGATCGACTGCTTCTCCGACTCTTGTACGAGAGCGGGCTTCGCATCGGGGAGGTACTCAACCTCTGGCTGCAAGATATCGATATCGCACGAAGAACGATCAAGGTCTGCGACCACGGTGAGGTCGTTAATGGGGTCTCGCTCAAAACCCCTGCGGCAGAGCGTTCCGTTGCCGTTTCTGATGAACTCATCAATCTTCTTCTCGACTACGTTGCCGATGCTCACGATGACACCGTGACAACCAATCATATCTTTCTCAAGCTCAGTGGGAAACGTCGAGGCCAGCCGCTCACCTACGCGGACGTGAACGACTTGTTTGTCCGTCTCAGACACCAGACAAGCATTGATGCTCACGCCCATCTGTTTCGTCATACCTCATTGACCCATCTGGCAAAGGCAGGGTGGGCGCCGGAGTATTTGCGTGAACGCGCAGGCCATGCTCAATTTCAAACCACCTACCAGTTGTATGTCCACCCCAGTGATGAAGATTTGCAAGAAGCATGGCAGCAAACAGAAGCGCAGATGTGCTTGGAAGGCGGCAAGAGATGAAGACAAGTAATGCAGTGCAGATGAGCGGGGCAGGAACTTCAACTTCTCCACTCCATCGGGTTGAGGAGGAGTTTGCCAAAGATATCTGGGATGCACGAGTCATCCCAGGGGCGCGCTACATGGAGTACAGTAGCAATCATTTGGTGAACTTTACGCAGATTCCCCAGCCGTTTCGGCCTCTCGTCAAGCAGTATCTGCAATACCTCATCTCATCAGACTTGACGCTCGCCGCCTGTAATCACAACTTACGTGGGCTTCGCACCTTCTTTTCCTTCCTGAGCGAACGATCTCCCTTGAGCAGAGAGCTCGTCTCTCTCACCGCTCAAGATATTGATGCCTATCTTCAGTATCTCAAAATGACCCCGGATGCTCGCGGAAAAGAACGTAGCCAGGTTCAAAAAAGCCGGTATCTCAGTAGCCTGGATCGCTTTCTGCGCTATCTGCAACGCATTGAGAGCCCTGCCGCCCCCCGGCTTCCTGTTGACAAAATCATCTGGTTTGAGCACAAAATTCCCCAACCCGCTTCCAACCGTTCTGCTCTCAGACTCATCCCCAAAACAGTCCTCGATCAGCTTGACGAAAAGCTCCATCTCCTCAGACCAAAATATATTCCCGTGATCCTTCTGCTGCGAGCTTCTGGATGGCGGATCTCTGATATTCTGACGCTGCGGCATGATAGCTGTCTTGAACGCAACGAGCGTGGATGGTTTCTCTGCGGTGATATCCACAAAACGCGAGTGCTTGGACACCGCGTTCCCATTACCGATGAGGTCGCTGCTGTTGTTCAGGCACAAAGAGAACTCACGACCAGACGCTTCTCTGATCAAGACAATCCGCAACGGTATCTCTTTCCTGCAACCAATCATGCCGATACTGGATTGAGCCTGAAGCGGGCCGGCAGACCAATGAGTGACCGTGCCATTCGCAAAGCCTTGAAATATTTCATGCACGCGCATCAGATCTGCGATGAGAATGGTGAGATTTTCGCCCTGAAAACCCACGCTTTTCGGCATACCAAAGCGATTGAGCTGTTGAACAACGGCTTGCCTCTGATCTATGTTCAACAGTGGATGGCCCATGCTTCGCCAGAGATGACGCTGGTCTACGCGCGTATTCTTGACGAGACGATGCAACGCAAATGGGAGGAAGCAGTGGCCCAGGGAGTCGTTCAGATCAAAGACGATGGTGCCCCAGCGAAAGTTCAGCCAGAGGAGCTTCTTCAAGGCAATGAGTTAGAGTTAGCATATGTACGCGCCAATCTCGACGCGATCCGCCTCCCCAACGGCTATTGCTTCAAACCCAAGACGATGGACTGTCCCGCAGCCACCACTCCCTGTTACACGTGCCGGGCATTTGTTACGACACCCGCATTTCTTCCTCAGCTCGAACAAGAAATCCGTGACTTGGAAACACAGGTCGAATTGGGGGAAGCCTCTGGACGAAGCCATTGGGTCGAGGCCAATCGGCGCAAGTTGATCAAACTCACCCCTATCACAGATCTGTTGCGCACTGGTCAGATTCATCAACCGACGGAGAAACACAAACGCGAGTACGCCCATCCTGAAGACGAAAAACGAGCAACCCCCTTGCAGGAGAAAAAAGCGTGACCCAAAAGACCTGGCAACGGAACACCAGCGGAGGTAAGCTGAGGATACGTGTAAAATCCTATCATAAAGCAATTTGTTCTATTGCTGAGAGGGGAGATGCCCACCAAGCATGCTTGGTGGGCGGAGGACAAAGATTGACTGTTTACGAAAGCGCTTGCTGGTCGGCTTCCACCACGTCAGGCCCCTCTGGTGGTTCGATAGCAAAGGTGAGATCATCTGCGATGGGGGCTGGCACGGCAGAGAGATCCAGTTCGTAATTGCCAAAGCGTTTAATGTGCTTGGTTTGATAGGGTGAGAGCGCGGCTAATTCGTCAATGGTCGGGATCAACCCTTCTCTTGCCAGGGCGTTAAGCGCGTTACTGATTTCAAGAGTATTATCCAACATGACACAATTGGCGATCAGGCCCGTATATTTGATGCGTTTCTCGGCTTCGATATACGCTCGTTCATAGATCGTCCCGGCGGCACCGGCAAAGGTAATCCAGTCCTCAAAGGCGTTGTACTGTTCCACTTTATTCGTGCTGCGATGAATCACTTCACGCAGTTTCTCATCGGAGATGAACGTGAGCAGAAAGCAGGTCCGCACCACCGTTCCTAGCGCATGAAATGCCTGGTAGAGACGATTTTTTCGGCTGTAGGTGGTCAGCTTGCGCAGGAGCATAGATGGCAGCACTTTGCCTTCCTGGATCGAAATGACCACCCGCAAGAGGTCCTGCCAATGAGTGGCGATGAGATCCCAATCGACCACGTTGTCCCCAAAGAGCGAGTCGATATGGTCGTAGTGGGTGTCTTTGGAGGGACGATAGAACCGGAGATCCTTCCAGTTGCGGATGCGTGGCATCAGTTCAATTCCGAGCAAGTAGGCCAGTCCAAAAACGGGGAGGTTCTGCCCTTGAGTATCGGCGTGAAGCTTGGTAGGCTGAATGGTGGATTGGTTTCTCATCAAGATATCCAGGATGTAGATGGCTTCCCACGTTCCACACGCGACAAAGTGGCTGAAGAGCAAAATATACAAATCGCTCACATGATGATAGGCAATGCCACCAAATCCACCGTACCTGATGTGTTTCTCAGCCAGCAGGTTTTCTTCGGCCAGTTCGTATTGCGTGCCATCAGCAGCAGCCCGCTTCTCGTCACCCCAATAGCGCGGCAGGGTAAAGCGGTGAAACCGGTTAATAATGTCGCGCCCTGCTGCGTCCAGGTTCGTGACCGTGAAGTGACGATGATTGAGATGGATAATCTGATCAGCCGTGAGCATCCCTTTAAGGTGCCGGGCCATCTGGTGCGGGCCAAAATGGGTGCCGTAGGTAAAAATCGTGAGCAGGTGCCGCGCTCTGGCATCAGGCGTTTTCGGTTCGCTGCCTGAGAGCGGGCCGAAATGGCGCGTGAAGTTGGTAATGTGATCGATGCGCGCCAACACGTCAAGCAGGTGCCGTTCTGGTATCCTCTCAGAGAGCGCTTCTTCCAACTGTAAAAGCCCCACAGGAGTTGCTTTGGCCCGGAGCCGCTTGAGTGCAGGCTCCCCTTTCTCGTTTATGATCAGTTCATGGTTTTGTGGCCGAGTGCGATCTACTTCCGCCGCGACCTCGGTGAGCCAGGTGTGCAGGTGCTCGACAAAGCCCTCTGCCGTCATAGGAAAGTTGAGACGCTGGCAATATTCGGCTACTTTCGGCTCGCACTCCTGCCAGGAGAGGAGCTGGTCCCGATAGTCGGCATACTGCTCGGAGCCTGCCACACACAGATCACCCGTTTTGAGTTCTTCTGCAATGTAGGAAAAGACGCAGGTTTCCAGGTGTTGACGGATGTACCAGCTCTTGCGTTTGCGCCGGACCATGACGGTGCGTTGCCACTTGGCACTGGCAAAGGAGAGATCCAGGGTCGCTTCCAAATACTTTTTCGGGTCATGTTCATGAGCAATGATGAAGTTCATGGCCTCGATTAAGCTCTGGTCTGAGGTGGTTGAAGAGAGGTCAAGGGTTTTAATGACCCGGAAGAGGGCTTTACGGTGCGAAGAGTAAAACCGCCAGACCAGCGGTTGATAGCGGTCCCCATGATGGGCGCTGACCTGTTCACACTGCTCTAACAGGCGTGCGGCTCCTCCAGCATCATCGAGCACTTTGCGGATAGACGTACCTGCCGTCTCGGCTGATTCGTCCTCCGTATTGGTCTGCAAGACCTCGGTGAAGACTTCAATCAGGCGCTCGGTGGTGGTGCGGTCTTCCTCCCGCAAGCGCTCCAGTTCCTCTTTCGCTTTGGCGGTGAGTTTGCTCATGCGTTTGATGAACATCTCGACAATCTGGTCGCGGGTCGAGATCTGCGCCTGGTGAATGAGGCAGACCAGTAGAGCAAAGCGTTTGGGAGGCAGAGAGTCTGCCACATCGGTTGCCGGTAAAGATTGCGCTTCCTCAGCTAAATGGATGATTTTATTTGAGCGTATTCCCTCAAGAAACTTTTGCGTGTTTCCCAATGATTGCAACCACGTCAGGCGAGAAAGCCACTCGTCCAGGTGCGTCAGGGTTGCGCTCTTGGGAGGTTCCTTGATCCGGGTGAAGGGAGTGTATGCCGCTTCGGCGCTCGTCTGCAAGAGGGCTGAGAGGGCTGTACGCGAAGCCTCATCCAGCCGTGCCAGGATGCGTTGATAGATGCCTCCATTGACCAGGGTGCGAATGCGCCGGGCCATGCGATCCAGTGTGCTAAAAGCGGGCAGCTCACAATGCTCATTCAAGAGGGTTTCGATAGCTGCATTGATGATGTCTGCCGGGTTGTTCATGACCTGGGCGGCCTGGTGCATCGCCCGTGCTGCGACATGCCGTACCTGTTTGCCCTGGTAGGTAGTAATTTCCAGATACTCTCGTAGGGCCATGTAATAGCGATAGAGCGTCGCTGGGGCAATGTCGGGGACCAGGTCGGCTGGTAGCTTCATCACGGCGCGGATATGGCTGATCACCGCTCCTGGAATCGACTGTGGATCAGGGAAGTAATGCAGGCGTTGATAGACCTTGAGTAAGATCATCAGCGCAAACTTTTGAGAGGGTCCGCGTGCGCGTGTGGCAACAAAGGCAATATCGCCAGGCGTTGGCGTGTAGATCTCGCGTAGCTCTTTGACGGAGGGGGCGCGAGTAAAGCGAGGGTAGGCGGTTCGTGAAATATCCGTCATCAGTCCATCTCCTGCCCGCCACAGATTTCTATGAGGCTCATCCATAGAGGCGGGCGAATATGCCTATCCTAACGGAGAAGCGGCTTCACCAGGAACGTCAGGCACGCCGCTCTAGGACTATCAGTACAGGCGTCTGGCTGTCCAGAAAACGAACGCGCAAACCACGCTCAGGAATTTGCCCTTCTGATGTGATTGGCGAGGAGAGGATAAAATAGGCTGACAGAATGCCGCGTCCGGCACGTTGTCAGCCAAAAAGGTGATGGAAGAATGGGAGAGGCTATGCGATGGTTTCTTCTGGAGGGGTTTCAGTGCGCTGTTCTCCTGAATCGCTCTCTGGTGCGTAGGGGACGGTAAAAAAGAAGGTCGAGCCGACGCCTTCCCGGCTTTCGACCCACATCCTCCCTCCATGGCGTTTGACGATCTCGGCGCAAATATAGAGGCCCAGTCCCAGTCCAGGAAACCTCGCGTGCGAGAGGTCATTCACCCGAAAAAAGCGTTCAAAGAGATGCTGTTGTTTGGAGGCGGCAATGCCAATCCCAAAATCTTGCACGCTGACGATGGCGGCGTCTTGCTCCGCTGCAAGTGAAACCAGGACGACCTCGGCCTGGGGAGAATATTTGATGGCATTGGAGAGCAGATTGGTGAGCACCTGACCAATGCGCTCCGGGTCCCCGCAAACCTGGGCACCAATGGCTCCCTCGATGCGGATCTGATGCTGCTCGGTCGTATGCGCCATCTCCTCCACGGTGTCTGCCACGAGGGTATCCAGATCAAACGGGATGTTCTCCCAGTGCAGTTGCCCCGCTTCTAATTTGGTCACATCCAGCAAGTCATTGATCAGAGTGGTCAGTTTCGTGAGCTGTGCTTCCATCTTGGCGAGCATGGAGGCGGCTTGCTCATCACCCGCTTTCGTGAAGCGGCGACGCAACAACTGCGTAAACCCTTTGACACTGCTCACGGGCGTTTTCAGTTCGTGACTGGCCGTCGCCATAAATTCCTTGCGTAGCTCCAGCAGATTCTGCTTCTCCTGATCCGCCTGGGTGCGTGCGGTGCTGTCCTCCATCGCCAGCAGGATGAGGGGGACGTGATCGATACGATGCGCATTGAGCAGCATGCTCTTCCACCCAATGCGAGCAAAGGTATGCTCCATGACGTAATCGGTGAAGGAATGATTGGTGGGCAGCAGTTCTTCCAGCAGGGTCCGCAGGGCAGGAATATCCCACTGATGGTCCTCCAGATCAAACAGGAGGCGCTGCTCGGTCTCGGCTGGCTCGATCTGGAAAAACTGGTAGAAGGCCGGGTTCGCCCGTTGCACCCGCAGGTCTGCATCCAGCACGAGCAGCGGCTCCCGGATCGTTTCCACAATGTCTTCCGCGTAGGCACGAGCAGCCTGAAGCTCGGCATTCCTCTGCATGAGTTCCTGGTTGGCGATGAGCAAGGCTTCGTTGCTGGCCTGGATCTCTTCTTTGGAGGTTTTCAGTTCCTCATTGAGGCTCCGTAACTCCTCGTTACTGGCCTGGATCTCTTCTTTGGAGGTTTCCAGTTCCTCATTGAGGCTCCGTAACTCCTCATTGCTGGAGAGGATCTCCTCATTGGCGGATTGGAGTTCTTCATTGGTGGCTTCCATCTCCTCGATGACCCTCTGCATCGCCTCGCGAGTGGTCGTGACCTCGTTCTCCAGATACTCAATGCGCCGATCCCGTGCGCTGCCTACTACGTGCTGGCTGGGTTGTGTGACCGCTTGGGTGGGCATGCCTGACGCACTGGGCATCTCTTCAAAGAGGATCACCAAGGAGCCTGCGGATTGCAGCGGAATGACTTCCACCTGGACCTCGCGGAGCACGCCCTGATCCTTCATCTGAATGCCCCCTTGTTTCACGGGCTGTCCGCTCTTGCGAGCCTGGGAAATGGCGGTGCGTAAGGCAAGTCCCAGGTCCGCACGTACCATCTTAAAGAGGTTGAAGCTCGCTTTGCCTGCGGCTGGTTGCAAGTAGGGGCTGGTCTCTCCACGGAATTGGAGGATCTCCATCTCGGCATCAATCACCACACTGGCCGGGGCATATCTCGCCAGCAGCAGGCGATCCATCTCTTGCTGGCTTCCCTCGGCGCGGCTACGCTCCTGCATACTCATATCGTTTCCCTCCTCAGATCGATCTGGTGGTTCGCGATCCGCCGATCCGAAGCGCTCACCAACGAACCAGGATCGCCCACTGCCCGCTTTTTTCAGATAGAGGTGTGGTCCTGTGCGGGCAAACAGATCCGTTGCGGTGCCGATGGTTTCCGATGGGCCAAGCAGAAGAAAGCCGTGGGGCGAGAGCGCATAGTGGAACATCTGGAGACTCTTCTTCTGCGCCACGGGCAACAGATAGATCAGTACATTCTGGCACGAGAGCAGATCAAGGTGCGAAAACGGCGGATCTTTGAGCAGATTGTGCTGGGCGAAGACGCACCTTTCGCGGATGGAGGCGCTGATCCGAGCGTTTCCCTGCACGCTCTCAAAGAAGCGCGAGAGCCGCTGCTCTGACATGCCGCCCAGCACGCCGGGTGCATAGACCCCTTTCCTGGCGTGCTCAATCGCTGCTGCACTCAGATCGGTGCCAAAGATTTGAAAGGGCGTCGGAAGGTCCCGCTCGGTCAAGAACTCCTGCAAGCAGATGGCAAGCGAGTATACTTCCTCCCCGGTGGAACACCCCGGCACCCAAAGCCTGAGCGGATCAAGCGGCGCTTTGGTTTGGAGCAGGCGCGGAAAAATCTCGTGGGTGAGCGCTTGGGAAGCTTCAGGATGGCGAAAAAACGCGGTCACGCCGATCAGAAAATCCTGGGACAAGGCCGCTACTTCCGCCGGATGTTGGGAGAGGTACTCCAGATAGTCGGCGGAACGCGCGATCTGCGAGAGCACCATCCGGCGCTGCACGCGACGCTTGAGCGTCGTTGGCTTGTACAGGGTAAAATCGACGGCGGTGCGCAGGCTCAGCAGACGCAGAATCTGCCAGAACGCCCGTTCCTCTTCTGTGTCTGTCTCTGGGCGCTCTTGCGTGTCCGCCACGTTCGTCCGGCTGACAGACGGGTGGCGACTGATTCTGGTGAGCGCTTGGGCAATGGCCGCAGGCTCCCCGATGAAATCGACGCATCCAGCGTCAATAGCGTTCTGCGGCATCGCAGCGAACTTCGCCGAGGCCCCGTCCTGCGCCAGGGTGATACCTCCTTGCTCTTTGATCGCCTGAAGTCCGCGTGTCCCATCGGAACCCGTTCCAGAGAGTAGCACCCCAATGGCTGGATGCTCGGCGTTCTCGGCGAGCGACAGCAGGAACGTATCAATCGAGAGGTGCTGCCCAGCGGTGGTGGTCTGGGGCACGACATGCAAGTGGTGGTGTGAGAGCGTCAGGTCCGTGTCGGGGGCAATGATGTAGACGTGATTGGCACAGACTTCCATCCCCTCTCTGGCTTCGCGCACGTCCATCTGGGTAGTTCGCGTCAGCAGGTCGGTCAACAGGCTCTTGTGTGTGGGGTCCAGGTGTTGCACCAACACATACGCCATGCCCGTGGTCGTGGGCAGATGGGCCAGCAGGCGGGTGAAGGCTTCCAGCCCGCCTGCCGAAGCTCCGATCCCCACAAGAGGAAACGATGGGACTTCAGATGGCAAGAGGGGAGGGATCATACGTGCGGCGGTGCTCTCCATAGCCTGTGTGCTCCTCACTTACGCATACAGCGGTGAAAACAGGTTGGCGAAAGCGTGCAGGGAGGCAAGAGCGTGCCCCAGCGTTCCTCGGCGCATTCCAACCTCGTGCTGCACCGTGATGAGGGTGACGGACGCTGACGTGCCAGCGTCAATCATCTCTGGGGGAGTGCCGGCTCGCATCATAGGCTCCTCTGTTCGTCTTCCTCGGCTTTTCTCCTGCATGGTACGACAGGGGCGCTTGATTGTCAACCAGCAGTCCAGGGCCGCACCAGGAACGCGAGCCACTGGTGCGCACGAATGCGCAAGATCCATCCTGAACGGTGCAGCCGTGCCCTGAAAAGATCACCTCGTCAAGGAAGAGGTGTAGAGGTCTTAACGACCGTTTATACCTCTCCACTTTGGCATGTAATACATTGCTTAAAACCACAACAAATTGTATACTCTTTACGTGTGTAAAAAGGTTAAGAAGCCACAGGGAGAACCATGGGAAAAACGCTTGCCTATATTCGCGTCTCCGATGACAAGCAGGATGTCAAAAACCAAAGGCACGAGATCCTTGAGGCATCCAGGTTGAAAGATATCAGGATTGACGATTTTATTTCCATTACCATGACGAGCAGGAAGACCAGCAAACAAAGGCGTATTGATGAAACTCTGCAAAGGTTAGAGGAGGGCGATACGCTTATCGTCACCGAGCTCTCACGGCTGGGACGCAACACCGCCGAAATCATAGCGCTGGTGAATGAACTGGTCAAACGTGGCGTCCGGCTGATTGCTTTAAAACAGCATATCGATCTCAGCACTGGTCAGCATGATATGAGTTCAAAGATTCTCGTGACAGTTTTTTCTCTCCTGGCCGAGCTGGAGCGCGATCTCATTAGCATGAGAACAAAGGAAGCGTTAAGCGCGAAGAAAAGTCAGGGAGTGACGCTAGGAAAGCCAAAGGGAACTCTTCAGAAAAGCAAGTTTGATGCTGACCTTCCACGCATCAAGGAACTGCTCTCATTGGGACTCTCTGTCCGTAAGATTGCCCGTTTGTTAGGGTACACGAACCACTTTGCTCTCAATACCTACGTGAACAAACGAAAGCTTCGTGAGCAGCTCTAGCATTGCATCCTCATCGTCGTCACAAGAGGGCAATTCCTGAGCGTGGTTTGCGCGTTCCGTTACTACTCTAGGGCCTCATTGGATGGATGGGGTGAAAGCCGTGTCCTTGCCTCACTCACTCGTCATTTGGCGTTTGATCAGGTCAAGAAGCGTGTCCATCTCAAACGGCTTCTCAAGGAAGGCCAGATCAGTACGAGCCTGGACGTTTTGAGGTGGAGTGGCACTCATGAGAATGACGGGCGTCTGTTCACAGCCTTTGCTCTCCCGGAGCCTTTCCAGACATTCCAGCCCATCCATGCCTGGCAGCAGGTAATCAAGCAAGATGAGATGCGGGATGAGCGTCCGCACGACGGATGACGGGCCTCAAACCCATCAGAGACCTGAATCACCCAGGTCGGGCTGTGACATCTTGCAGATATGCCGAAAGCGCCTCCCCAATAGCAGCATCGTCTTCGACAATGAGCACTGTTTTGACAGGTGCAGGATCTTCTCCCTGCTCTTTGAGGGGTATGCCTTGCATGTCCTTCTCCTCAATCTTTCGGTCTACACCAAAATTTGGGTGTCTTGGGTTTCACGAAAGAAGAGGTTAAAAAGTTTCATGAGGCATGGACGCCCGTCTAACCTGCTTCACACGTCTCAGCAATAGAACAAATTGCTTTATGATAGGATTTTACACGTATCCTCAGCTTACCTCTCTTTCGTGTAGGACCAGGACATGGCGGTTTGCAGGCCGCTCCCTCCAGGACACAGGAACCTGGAGGGAGCGGCTGAGCGCCAATTGCAGTCTGCTTGATACGAGAGGTGGGCTGACAGCCTTGACAAATTCGTTTCGTTACGTTACAATTCAAATAATGAGCAAGTTCCATCAAGCGAAGCAGGTGAACGTGACATGAACCAGTTGCTCCTCTCTTTCGGGAAACATCGGGGGAAGCAGCTGAGCGAGATTCCACGTGATTACGTGGCATGGCTGGCTCAGCAGGCCTACCAGCCAGAGGTGCGGGCGGCAGCGGCACGCTATTTGGAGGAGCATCCGGTAGCTGAGCCGGCCACGAGACAGGTGGGACGGCAACCAGGTCCCGCGCCTCGCACCTACCGGGAGGTCATGAAGCTCTCCTGGATGGCGGGGAAAAAGTATGGTAACGCCAGGGCTACGCTGCTCGCGGCACGCGACGCAGATGGCTTCCTGATGGTCGTCGACGAAGAGGACGATGAGGAACACGCCGTACTCCTGGTCATTGCTGACGATGGCACCGCCCATGATGCCTCTTATGGGTTCGCGGCGCTGCCGTATGAGCGAGTGGCCGCGGTTCTGGCCAGGTACCCGCAGGTAGATGGCGGCGACTATCTGGCGGAAGCGGCAGAGCGCGAGGCGCGTGAGGCCGACGAGGCGCGCCGACGCCTGGTACTCTCGACAAGCTCCGGCAGCGCTCAGGTCGTCCTGCTCATCTGGGACGCCAGCACCATCGAGGTGGAGGTCGACGGGCGCGCGTGGGGGCTCTATCGCTTCCGCTTGCTGACCGAACAGGAGCGGCGTGATCCCGTGTGGCACGTGGCTGCAGCCGTACTCGAACCGATCGACGATGGCTGGAGCGCGGTGACCGCGCGCAAGATCGGGCTGTTGCCCGAGCGCAGGCAGCTCGTCGAGCAGAAAATCGCCGAGGTGAGCGGCGAGGGAGCATGAAGCGAGGACGTCATCGGATTGACTCGGCGACTGGAGGAGGAATGATGAACGGACACACAACAAAGGGCAGCGGAAAAGCGAAGCAAGCAAAAAGTCTGCTGGGCAATCAGAATGCTAGAAAGTCCAAAAATGGCAGTAAGGTCATCCGCCTGAGTGCCTCGGACGTTGATCTCCTGGTTGATTTCTTTGCCTCCGAGGGCCATATGGCACCGGCGACGAGCGACTTCTCAGACGCCGTCCATTATGCCATCATGCAGGTGTACGGTCGGCAGGTTGAACGCGACCGGGCCATCATTCTTTAAAGAGAGAGGGAGCGATGAGATGGTTTGACTCCTCCCTCTTTTCTGGCAAGGCGGTGTTCGTAGCCGACCTGGACGGCTCGGTGGTCAATAACCGGGGGTGCCGCAGGCAGGCCGAGGAACGGGGGCGGCGCACCCAGGGCAGGGAGGTGGATTACGACGTCTTCTACGACGAGGGCAATCTGGCGCTGGACCGGCCAATGCAAAGGAACGGATTGACGCACCCGAATGCTTTCAGCAGCCGGTAAAGAGCGTTTAGGAGAAGGAGGCGATCAACCATGGCCCGGGGACGAAAACCCGGCGCAACACCACCCGCCTATCGGCTGGGTGAGCCCGTCAAGTTCCTGCTGAAGCGGCAGGGGCAGCAGATCGAGATCGACGCCGAGGTGAGCGGGACCAGGCCGCTCACCATCACCTACCTCAGCCTCGGCACCAGGGAATACCCCAGGGGTGGGGGGATACGTTACACGCGGGTGTTGCGAACACCCGGCGAGTGGGCGCGCATCCGGCCTCTGCAGCCGGGCGAGCAGCCGACCGTGCTGCCCGATCCAGAGCAGGCCCTGCTCGACGCTGCCTGGCTGGGCGAGATCGACGGCCTGACCTCCGGCGAAATCGCGCGGCGCTACGCCCTGGCGCGCTCGCGGGTCAACCACATGCTGGCCGCCATCCTCCAGGGCAAGTCGCCCGACCCTCGCTTTGGCAAACCGGCGGGCAGCAACTACCATGACAAACGGGCGCTGATCAGCCAGGGGCGTCTCCTGACCCGCGAGCCGGTGGCTGCCCCACCCTCCAACGAGTACCGCTGGATCGTCGGGAGTGCTTTAGACGAGCATGGGGGTGAGGGGAAGGAACAGGTACAACGCATCGACTGATGCACCGCGTGCGTGAGGGAGTACCGGATGGGCCGAGAGACCGGTTCGAGGCACAGGCACGCCAAGTGGCAAGCCCTATCTGTGCGGCAGCGGAACTTTGGCCCAGCGGGAAGTGAGCCGTCTGCGGAAGCGTCGAAAAGGACTCCTGCGGTGGATTCTCGAAGTGCAGACGCTCTCTTGCGCGCCTCCTTCTTCAATCGGGGGAGCGCTGCGTGTGTTTGAGAGGGGTGTAGTTATTGGCTATAGGAAATATCTGGGTGGTTGAGGGAACACGCATCAGCAGGTCACCGCTTCCACCCGTTTCTCCCGCTGTCCGCCCAACTCGTGCGCGCCTCCCTTGTTCCACCTCTGGCTGACGGAGCGCTCATGATGGCAAGCTGCTGCTCGCGCTGCCCTTCCTTGCCAAAGAAGCTTCCGCTTCCTGCCCCTCGTCTTTTAAAAAGGGCTTGCTGTTGACGTCATTATACAGGAGAGAGTACACAGGTTGTCAGTCGTCAGTCTCACCCGGAACCAGATCGGCCCGCCTCGGATACCTCTCGGATACCTAAGGAGAGACACACAGACGCTCATGCGGAAGCACACGACGAAGCGAACCTGCCTCGACTGGGCTGACACGCTGGCCAGCACCAGCCTGGAAACCCTCTGTCCGCAGGAGGTCGAACAGTGGATCGCGCACCTGACCAGATGTCCTTCCTGCTCCCTACTCCGCCTGCAATACCGCATGCAGCAGGAACGTTCCTGCGCCAGGGGCCGGTATAGCTGCCTTGTGCCCGACGTCGAGCCGGTGCCGGAGCGCGCGTTTGCTTGGCGACACGCCCGTTTGCTCCGGCATCGTCTGCGCCGATGCCGGAGCGGCCTGGTTCAGCTTGGCGCGGCCCTCCTGGGGCTGCTGCTGCTCGCTGTGCTGGTCCTGCATCCCGCGTCCTGGACGCCCCTGTGCCTCTGTACCGGGCTGCCCCTGTGCTGCCTCTGGGCTTCTGGCAAGGGGGACACGCCCTCATCGAGAGCATCCTGCCCGTCTCCTTCGAGGAGGTTCTACGGTCATGAACCACCGTCTGCTTCTCCTGGGATCCTTCTGCCAACGAGCAAGCTGAACCATCGTCTGCACAGGTGCCGCCGGTTTCACCGATTCGAGGAGATCGCTTCCGTTTGTGATGGGACGAAAAAGAAAGGGGAAGAGAGCAAACGTTGGTGGAGAGGCCTACTAGAGGAGGTTTCCTCCTCGGTAGGTTTGTTACTTGCTTGACCTGGAAGGAGAACAAAGATGATGACCGACCAGCACGCGCCACTCACGCAAGAGAAACAAGGCGCGCCTGCTCCAGCAGACTCCTCGTTCGAGGAGCAGGCACTCAGCCATCCCGTCGTCCAGCAGGCCCTCCGCCTGTTCGGTGGCCGGGTCGTCTCGGTGCGGCGGCTCCCCTCGCCGACGAGCGCAGGACAAGCGCCGGAGCAGCAACCCCTCTGGTGAACAAGCAACCAAGTATGCTCTGTAGCTGGCAAAAAGCGGAAAACGGTCCTCATCATGACCCCTTCCCCTTTGACTACCAATGCAATCACCAGAGTTGCCGGGGGGATAATCTACGGCTATAAGAAAAATCCACACGGTCTAAACAAGGCCTCTGTCTGCTGAGGCCTTCGGGACAAATGAGGCACCGCTCCCTTCATACCACGCTTCTTGCTCGCCTCTCGTCAAGGTCTTTCCTGCTTGATGGGAAGAGCTTCTACAGCACCAGGGCCTCTCAGGATGCGCTGGACGTGTCCAGCAGTTTTGGAGCGGCGGCAGGGGCAAAAAAGAAGAGGACCAGCCGCAAGGGGAACCGCCGACTGCCCGTCGCGCACCGGCGGAGGCCAAACAACAGACACAAAGCCAGTTCCGGGGCAGGACGCCTTCCAGTTCCCATGTTCGCTTGTCCTCTCGTGTGTGTGAGGCCAGGAACGGCTCCGGCGACCAGAGGAACGGGGTCAGGAAAGAAGATAATCCGGGGAACGGGGAGCGAGGGTCATGGAGAGCGTACTGGCGGCCCAATTGTTGTCCCGGTGTGCCGACACCGGCGCGCCAGATGTCCTTGTACTCATCCGCGCAAAACCCGTACTGGCGTCTCTCGCCTCAGCTCGCGCCTCCCTGTCACCGTCTTCCGGCTCCCTGCGCACGGCCTTCGACCTGCCTGACTGCGCGTGTTCTCCCGTGCGCCGGAGCGTTCCACCTCACGCTCCCAAGTATACCTGCCAGTGGCACATTCCGAGGCGGATTTCTTCACCGGATGTGCGCGAACGACGCCCTAAAAATCGGTGAGGTCTGCCGTTGTTTTGTACCCTTATGGCTAGAGGAATTCACAGGAAAGCAGCGCTGCTCGTACCAACCACTTGCGTTCCACACTTCCCAAGCAGGAGACCATGCTATTCCGGGGGGAAACTGGGCGCTTGAGTAAGAAGAATCTCTCCTGATGCATACAAGCAGTGAGATACGTTTCTTTCAGCAAGCAAGCTATTCGTCTCTGTTCTACAGAGTCTCCAAGCAGAAGGACTGCTGGCACCTTTTTTGCGTCTGATTCTTGCTTTTTCACCGCGCATGTGACACCACCTGTGTACCCAAATCTATCACTGACCGGATTTGGGTACACAGGTGGTGTCACATGGCGTCTGGAGAATGACCTGGCCGAGGAGAAACAGATCAAGCGCGTCGGAACAGTCATGTAGCAGGCGATCGCCATTTTGAAGACGCGGAGCGTATCGCCGGAAGACGCGGATGATGGGTGAAGTGATGGATACTCCCCAGCTTGTGTCGTTCGCTGGGGGTGGAAAGTGCTAGCCCGGAGGCCCGCATTTCCACCACGAGATGCAAGCGATCATGGGTGAGCTGGCACGCCATGAGCAAGCCGACGAGACAGGAGAACCTCACACGGACCTTCCGTTCTCTGAAACTTAGCCATTTATAGACAAGCTATAAATGATGTTCAGTTCTTGCTTCAACGCGGCTAGTTTCACTACCTGTTACCAGATAGCCAGAGCTTGCCGCTCCACAAGCGTTTAACCTCTCGACAGAACTTGCCGCGAGGACAGTTTTTGAAGCATTATCATCCCGATAATGCACAGTTTGACAGTTTGGACACGTCCATATTCTGGCTTTTAAGTCAAGTTTTTCTAGGACGTATCCGCATACAGAACAGGTTTTAGAGCTTGGATAAAACCTGTCTATCACCACAAGATGCGTTCCATACCACTGAGCTTTATAGGTGAGTTGCCGCCTGATCCCACCGAAACTGGCATCACTGATTGCTTGGGCTAAGTGGTGATTTTTGAGCATCCCTGCAACATGCAAGTCCTCTATGCCAATGTGGGCGTGGTTTTTGCACACGTGGCTGGTGAACTTATGCAAGGCATCTTTGCGAATGTGGGCTATTCGAGCGTGGAGCTTTGCTAGTTTACGACGTGATTTCTCCTTGTTCTTTGAGCCTTTTTGCTTGCGTGAGTGTGAACGCTGCAACTTCTTGAGCTTTTTCAGTTGGCTCTTTAATGCTTTGGGATTAGCAAAGGTTACTTTATCTGAACAGGTGGCAAGCGTGGTTATCCCTAAATCAATGCCAATAGCTGAGACTTTCGTATTAACTGGTTCAGGTATGTCTCGCTCAACTTGCAGAGAGACATACCATCGTCCCGCTTGTTCTGAGACGGTAGCAGAGAGAATATGCACATCACAGACAGGTAAATAGTCATGCTCCTTTAAGCGTAAGCGTCCTAATCGCGGGAGTTGGATAGCATCTGAAAAGACCTTAATCGAGCCTGTCAAGCGGAACGAGCCAATACCTTTACTTTTCTTTTTGAACTTGGGAAAGCCGAGCTTGCCTTTATACTTGCCTTGCTTTTTCAGTTCCACACGCTGAAAGAAACGCTTGTATGCCTTGTCAACATCTCTCAACGCCTCTTGTGGAGCGCATTTACTGACCTCATACATCCATTGCAATTCTGTTTGCTTAAGCCTGTTCAGTTCCCGATGCAGGTCAATTGCAGAAGGTGCTTTTTGACCTGCTTTATACGCTTCAATCTTCTTTGCCAGTCCCCAATTGAACGCAAACCGAGCAGTCCCCGCGTGTTTCAAACACAAGGTTGTTTGCTTCTGGTTCAAGTCCAGTTCGGTTTTATACCCGCGTGTGATCTTCATACGGTTTCTTCTTGCTGCATGACCTGCTCAACACAGTGTTTAATCTTTTCAGCACGTCTCTTACTATTGCGACGACCATAGATACGGGCTGCCATTGAAGTGATGACCGCCACAAAATCATCGACAAGCTCATTATCGGTATCGGTTGGGAAAATCACTTCAAGGTGTCGGCCTTGCGTCTCAAGGAGTTGCTCAATGTAGTGATAGCCAAAGCGGGTTAAGCGGTCTTTGTGCTCAACAATAATTGTTCCGATAGTGGGATCAGTGAGCAGCTTAGATAATTTAGGGCGGCTGTCATTTAATCCTGATGCAAGCTCAGTTACTTCTTTTGCAACAGTGTAACCTTTTGCTGCTGCATAGTTCCGAAGCCGCTCAAGTTGCCGCGTTAAGTCGTCTTTCTGATCTGCTGAAGAAACACGGGCATAGAGCGCAACGGCTTGTGGAGACATGGGAATAACAGGCTCACGAACAATAATCGTGCCTGTATCCAGTTGGTAGGCGTCAAGTTTTCCCGCCTGAAACCAACGAAAAGCCGTTCGGTACGTAACGCCCATTTTTTTCGCGTATTGACTTAATCTCATGGCAATATATTAGCATAAATATCATGAAATATCAATACAATTTGATCCTAGTTACACCCCTTGTGGGTTTTGGCAATAACCCATCAGCAGCATCCTGCACCGCAGGCGAGGAGGAATACGGCGGCACTGCGGGACAGGATGAACCCCCTGCACCAACGCTTCGGTCTTCCCGACCTGCTGCGGCACGACCCGGCATTGGTGCCTGTCGTCCACGATTTTTTACGAAGTGATGCCTCGCAGAGGTGAGAGCTCATCAGGGCAGGTGGGTACAGGGTGCCAAAACCAGGGTAGGGCATGAAAAACGGCTCAAAGTGGAGTATAGTAAGAACAGGCAAGGCCTGGTGCGTTCTTGCTTGTTGTCGCAGCAGGACATCTTCAGTGAGTTCGCGCTCAAGAGGGAGAGCGTTGCTTGGCAGCGCGAGCAGCAAGCACGTTCGCAGTCCCGCGTTGCCAAAGCCCATAGGGAGAGGGAGTATGCCCGCGGGCTACCCACAAGGCCATACCGGAAAAGAGATGACAACAGTTTCCCAAAATAGAGGAAAAGGGGATCAAATGTGGGCAATACGCCAATGTTTTGGCTCTTGACATCTCAGAACGCTCGTTCTATCCTGTTTTGAGCAAAGAAGAAGCCAGAGAAAGAACAAAACGGTATGATTCGTGCCCATAAAATCAGATTGAATCCGACACCAGAACAGGCAAACTATTTTGCTCGTGCTGCTGGAACCAGTCGCTTTGTCTGGAACTGGGCCCTGGCCGAATGGAATCGGCAAGAGGAAGCGGGTGAGAAACCCAGAGTACTCAAGCTCAAAAAACAGTTCAACGAGATCAGGCGTACCCAGTTTCCCTGGACCTGGGAAGTGACCAAGAATGCTTCAGACCAGCCGTTTCTGGACCTGGGCAAAGCGTTCACCACCTTTTTTGAAGGCACAGCTAAACGTCCCAGGTTCAAGAGCAAAAAACGCGGCAAACTGAGCTTTTATCTCGCCAATGATCAGTTTGAACTCGGTGATCATCGTATCTGGATTCCGAAGCTCGGATGGGTGAATATGGCAGAGAATGTACGCTTCAGTGGCAAAGTGACAGGGGCACGCATTACGAAAACCGCCGACTGGTGGTTTGTCTCCATCCAGGTCGAACTGCCGGATACACGTCCAGAGCGCAAGCAAGCAGTTGTTGGTATTGATGTCGGGCTGAACCGGCTCGCAACGTTGAGTACCGGTGAGGAAGTCGAGAACCAAGCCTTCCTCAAAACGGCGCTCAAGAAATTGCGCCAAGCCAACAAGCGCATGCATCGTCGCAAACTCGGCTCCAAAAATCGGGAGAAAGCCCGCAAGCAGGTCGCCCGCTTGCACTACCGCATTACCTGCATGAGGGATGATGTACTCCATAAACTGACCTCGCGACTCGCGAACTGCTATGGGATCATTGGGGTGGAGAATCTCAACCTCAAGGGCTTGCTGAAGAATCGCAGACTCGCTCGTTCGCTCTCGGATGCAGCTTTAGGCAAACTCTTGAGGCTGCTCACAAGCAAAGTGGAGTGGCGCGGCAGCCGGGTCATCAAAGTAGGTCGTTTCTTTGCATCCAGTAAGACCTGCCACTGCTGCGGCTGGAAGTGGGAAGAGATGGAACTGCCTGATCGGGTCTTCCTGTGTCAGAACACGCACTGCGCGTACTATCAATTTGAGCAGGATCGAGATTATAACGCGGCGCTCAATATCCTTCAGGAAGCCCTGCGCTTGATCGGGCTGATAGATCAAGCCGCCATCGGTACTGGCTCGGACGATGGCGTAAATTTGGCTGTGGACGCGGGGTAAGACCAACAAGGCTTCGGCCTTGCGGCTCCTGCGAATGAAGCAGCAACAACGAAAGCTGTGAGGAAAACTGTGCTTGCATATGTTTTCTTACATTGATCGGAGCAGGACCAGATGTCACATTATGATGGCGACGAGTGAGCGAGAATCTCCTCGCATCCCCTTGCTCTCGGGAGGGGCGGAAATGTGTCTCCTCCTCCAGTTTCACCAACGCCCTCTAGAGGAGAGCAGCTGCCCTCCTCCTCTGGGAGGCGAGGTGAGCGAGTAGCTCCTGCCCAGGCCAACCATCTAGTGCTGGAGGAAGTTGTTCGACGAGACGCTGCGCCTCGTCAAACACGCTCACCGCCTCTCCGGCGCGCCCAAGCTCCAGAAGCGCATCCCCTTTGCTCGTCAGGATGATAACCGCCTGATCCGGTGGTGGGCGCAGCGCCAGCGCACGCTCGTAGAGCAACAAGGACGCCTCCACCCGGCCGAGAACGCGTAGCGTCGTGCCGTAGTTCTGCCACATAAGCGCTTCGATCTCCATCGCTTGTTCGCAGGCCAGCGCAAAGCTGACCAGCGCTTCCTCGTAGCGACCGGACAGCGCAAGAAGCGTCCCGCGATTCTCTAGCAGCAGACTATCGTGCGGCTCCAGCGCGAGCGCGCGCTCACAGGCGTCCAACGCCTCTGCATACCGCTCCAGGGAAAACAGGAGATCAGCCATCGTCCGGTGTTCCTCCAGGGTTGCCTCGCCTGCCGCGCACCGCAGGCGGTACCACTGCAGCCCGTCCTCGCCGCCTTCCTGGGGATGCAACCCCCTGGCAGCTTGAGGTATGGCTTCCTGTTGAGCAGACAGTGACTGCTCGGCCTGGAGCGGCCCTCCAAGGTCCTCGTTTCGCATCCTTTGTGTGAGCATTGCCCTTCCTCACTGCTTACAGCCCTCTCTCCACGCGGGCCTGCCATAAGTATACAGAAAAACGGGCCTGCCACAGCGGTGCCACCTCTCTCGTTTTTGAGAGGCAGCTCATGATCCTCCCGCATCGAGAAAAAAGGAAGGCAGCACACCATCTTTTTTGGATGTCTCTCTCACGAATCAGGAGCATTTCTCGAGGCCTGCACCCATCCGATTCGGGTATGCTCACCAGAGAGGATGCTTTTCCTCTACCTTCCTTTCGTCCGGGCTTCCTTGAGGGAAGCCACACACCAAGAAAAACGGACGGAGAACAGTGACGACGAGAACCGAGAGGCGAGGAAGAGCTTGAAAAGGAGGTCATATGAAGCGCTACATGCTCCTGACGCCGCTCTTGACCAATGCAGGCGTCTACCAGTATCAGCCACTCACCCTTGAACAGGCGCAAGCGTGGCTGGACCAGGGGTCAGCCCCCCTTTGTCGCCTACCCTTGCTCGGCTCCATTATGACAGCCCTCACCGGGCGGCAGCTCGTTCTTCAACCGGATATGCCTCTGACGCTGGAGACAGGAGACGAGGCGTTGATTGCCCAGTTTCAGTTTCCCGGAAGCAGGGCAAAGTTGTGGTCCAAGCGCGAACGCCTCGCCCAACAGGCACCGGCATTACGTCTCGATGAGGTCGCCCAATGTACCCGGTTCGGGCTGCTGCGCAAAGCCGCCCCCCTGGACAGCTACATACGCAGCATCACCCAGTGGGACTGGGCCTTCCGAGCCGACCACCCCCTCCGCTACCTCGTTCACGAAGCCGTCTTAGAGCAGTATGGCATTTACCAGCTCGCACACTGGTCGCTGGATGAAGCGCTTACCTGGTTGGAGGAAAGACCAGTTATCTCACAGTTGCGCTATGACGGCACCTGTAAGGCGCTTGAGGTGCTGTCCGACCGCGATATCCCCCTGTGGGAAAACCATCTGGTGGCCTCCCTTATGCTGCGGCCTGGCGACCAGGGGCTGGTAGTCTCCTTCACGTACCCAGATGGGCAGGCTCCCAAGCCATACGTGCCGTACACCAGGCCACTTTCGGCGGCATATGCGCGTGCGCATACTGATACCTGGCTGCTCACACGCCTCTCTGACGACGTCATCGAACGGCATAGCAGCGCGTTTTCGCCGACGACACCGCCTGCAAACAAAGCGCTTGCACAGGCCTCAGTCCGACAGCTTGCCAACGCTGCTCGTTGACCTGCACCAGCAAAGCCGTCGTCGAACCAGGCGCGACGGCAACCATGCAGACTGAGAGACAAAAAAAGGAAGCAGAAAGCGGCAGGATGTCTCACGCACAAGGACCGTGTGGGTGCCAGGATCGAGGACCGGTCGCCACAAGGAGGGGATCAGCCGAAGGTGACGGATTTCCGCGAGAGCACTCGGCACAGGCCTTCATCAGGAAATCTGGTGAAAGGGACACCCCCAAAAAGAAGGGCGTACTCCCCCGCACCAGAGATGCGGTGTACCGCGCAACCATGCGCTTTCGGGTGCCATCCGTGGAGAGAAGCGCCATTCTCGCTCGCAGCGTGACGTACGCAGTCCATCAAGGCTCGTAGAGCCTGGCGCGAGCTTGCGCTGCCGCCCGCAGTTTTTCCGTAAAGGAGGTTTGACCATGTATGAAGCTAGCCAGGCACCAGCGAAAACAACGCCTGTCCCCCTCTGGCGCAACCGGAACTACGTGTCACTTTTACCGAAATGCGGCGAAAGGCCCCTGCCGCAGAGGCAGGGGGATGGAGAGCCGGAGCGGGGGCTCCTTCATACGGTGGATGAAAGCGATTCCTCTTTTCAGGAAGTGGTGTTCGTTATCAGGAGGCAGCGCACCCTGTCTTTTAGCTCCCTTTGCGCTGCCGCTTCTCCACTTCATCCAGCACCGCCCGATGTGTTTGTTCGATAAGTTCTGCGGCCTCGACCGCTTTGCGCTGCCGCTCGCTCGCGTAACCAGCGGCGTTCATGATACGCTCCTCTAACCATTCCGGGCAGTTGAGGATCTGGCACCACTTCAACAGGGTCGCACGATCAGCACCCCTTTCCCCCTTCATCACCTTACTCAAATACGATGAGGAGCGCAGACCAGCGCGGCGCGCAAGCTCGCTTTGTGACATATTGGCTAACGTTAAGGCATCATCCAGGTATTTCCCAAGCACGTTGAACCGCTCTCTACTAACAACCGGCTTCTTCATCTGACTCCTTTACCAGTATAGCATACTTTGGCCTTGACAGACCAAAGATTACCGGATACACTTCATGTGGATGACCTGGACTCCTGTATTATCGCACTGATGTGTCCTGGTAGTCCAAACATGCCGTTGCTAGTACCAGTGAATGGTGATGGGAAGGGCTTCTATGGATGGATTGGTGTGAAAGCATGATTGGAGTTGCAAATATCATATAGAGGAGATGACCTGTTGGAAAGGGAGGCATGATCGATGCATATTGGCATTGTGGAAGATGAGCCAGCGATCGCTGACATGTTGGTCGCGATGTTGGAGCTGGAAGGGTATCAGGTGACGGTTCATCGCTCTGGACATGACTTTCTTCCTGTCCTCTCTTCTGAGGCAAGCTATGATATCCTCTTGCTTGATATGGGCTTGCCGAATGGCATTTCTGGCCTGGATGTCCTTCGGGTGCTTGCCTCTCAGCAGGTGCAGCTTCCTGTCCTCATCCTCACGGCTGCGGAATATGATGTTGCTCAGATCCGTGCTATTTATCCGGTCGTGGGTCTTCTCCGAAAGCCTTTCCGCCGCGCGGTTCTTTTAGCCCGCCTTGAACATCTAGCAGTGCCATCTCGGCAGAAGTCGGCAATGGTGGAACACCTGGTCCATCCGACAGACCACGCGGGACGGCATGAATAGGGGAGAGAGAGATGTTCCGCTGGCGGCAAGTATGTGCCTGCCTGTGGTTTCTTTTGTAATCGGACGAATGTGATAACATCTCTGATTCCTTTTTCCGGGGCGAGTCGCTATACTAGAGGGAAAGAGTCTTCTCCACACTCTGTGTGGGAAGTAGTCGGCAGCATTCGCCTCGCGCAGGAAGGAGTCATGTGATGTCAGAGGAGCAACAGATGTCCCGGAAAACGAATAGGTACATTATGGATCAGGAAAATGCTCTGGAGATGGCGCGTCTTTTACTCCAAGAGCGTGTCATTACGCAAGCAATGGGTCGGCTGTTGCCCGATTCGCTTGATCTGGCTGCCATGCGTGACGTGCTGGATATTGCCTGTGGCCCGGGTGGCTGGGTGCTGGACGTCGCACAAAGCTATCCAACGATCCAGGTAACGGGCATTGACCTCGATCGTTCGCTCGTCGAATACGGACGAGTGCAGGCTGCGGCGCTGGGACTGGAAAACGCGCACTTCCGCGTCATGG
>Ga0209581_1000684_pt1 | contig 56271 bp, 45 predicted proteins | sample Coa_R2_FD_187160 | JGI IMG/M metagenome (GOLD analysis project Ga0209581, IMG submission 187160) | Surface soil microbial communities from Centralia Pennsylvania, which are recovering from an underground coalmine fire - Coalmine... | ecosystem: Environmental > Terrestrial > Soil > Unclassified ...
TTCCCTCCGGTCGGCCTCATAACATAAGAACAGGTCGCCGCGCTTGACGTCTTCGCGCAGATAACGAAGGCTCGATGCGCTCTTGATCCAGCCTTCGTCGCCCATTGGATAGTTACCCTTAGCACGCGAGCGGAAATATTGATCAAACCGCCAGCCGCGCTTCGTATTGATTTTGAAAACCCAAACGTTCATGGAAATTCCGAGTGGGGCAAATGGATGTTGACCGGACTCGATGGCTCGCGGGTTCTGATGACCGTATCCATCCTCAATCATCCGATCAGCCAATGCCTAACTCGGCTTGCTCCACTCGATCACAGCTTTGATTTCATTGTCCGGATGCTTCTCCAGGACCTCCGCAAAATCCGTATAGGGAACCACGTGGGTGATAAGTTGCTCCATCGTTTTCCCCCAGGTCTTATAAGCTCTTCCAAGATCATCAACGGCCATTTCGAAATGCTTGCGGCTGGCATTGACGCTCCCGATCATCACCTGGTTTTTCAGCACAAGCTGACGCATCAACGCCGCGCCATCCAGTTGCAGCGGACGGTCCCCTCCCGGGATTCCTGTCAGCACATAAACGCCATTGATGCCAAGCGCTCCAAGCAAATCAAATTCAACGCGGGCAATCCCCGTTGCTTCAAAGATCATATCCATTTGCCCAAAGGCGTCGTCGAGTGCGGAGGGTCTGGTCTGGCGGCCGTCAACATATTTCCCGCCCAGTTGTTTCAGGATTTGCGGCCTCAGCGTGTCCTCATCAACAACATCCAGCCCCAGCACCTGGGCCCCGCGCAGACGAAGCGCGACGGCAGCCAGCAGACCAATCGGCCCCAGGCCGGCCACAAGCACCTGCTTGCCTTCCACCCATTTCTGAGGGTCCGTCACACCCGGAAGGCGCGCAGCCTGTACCGCTAACGCCTCATCGACGGCCTTTTCGGCAACCGATGTCGGCTCGGACAGCACCCCAAGCGCCGCCTGCTCCTTTGGAACTTTAACGAAGTATTTCAGTTGGTCCACCACGTGTTCCGTCTGATACCCGTCGCGCTGCTTGATGCCTCGCTCGGTATAACCGCCGGTCGTACACATGTCGCTCCGGTCGTTCAGACAAGCCGCGCATTGCCCGCACCCGCGCCGTACAGTGAAGCATCCGAAATCGCCGGGCTGAACGGATTGGACCTGGCTTCCGACTTCTTCAACCTGTCCGAACATCTCGTGCCCGATCACAAGGTCTTTCCACCCCGGAGGAGCATCCGCACGCCCTCCGGAGGCTTCCTCTCTGTCTGTGCCGCAGATCCCTACCCGCAGGACCCTCAGCTTGATTTCATCCGGCGCACTCAATACAGGTTCTGGCCGGTCAACAATTCGGACTTCTTTCGTGCCGGGAATAATTGCGATTGCTTTCATAATGAGTCTGCCCCCTTCGGATTGATAAGACAAATGCCGTATCAACGCAAGAAATTATTGGATGCGATTTTTGCATGGAACGGCATCATGGAATTTTCCTCGACGCGGACCTTCCAGGCGATTATTTACAAAACAGGTAATACATTGCAAAAGAATATTCCCGGTCTCGGACCGTGTTTCCGGCTGCCGACGAACATCGCACGCGCCGGGGACACCGAGACGGGACGAAGCGTTTTCGCAGCTTTTAATAAGCTCAGCGGTAATGCATAATTCGCCGGAGACTTCGCTACAGTCTCTAACATCACGCCTACGGGGCCATTTGTAACTGGTTAACATTTTGTACGTAACTGGAACTATCGGGCCATTGCCATCTCGCACTGTTTCGCGATTAAATGCCCTCGGAATGAAATATCCAAACACTCTTCATTCCCTGCAGGATGAGCTCTTCCCGGAGTCGGGTAAGCGCAAAGGCAAGGCCTGGTGGAAGTGGGCGCTTCCACTTTCACTTTGTGCGTTGTTTGTGTACCGCTCAACCCGCCCTATCATGCGGCTCTCCGCCGATCCGCCGCAGTCCTTTTATGACAACAGCCCGGCGGGTAACCAGGAAACTCTGCAGCAGGAGAAACGCCTGGCAAACGCCTATTGGCAGGTGGCCGTTCGCAGGATACAGAAGGAGTATTCCCCTGATAAGCCTTTGCCGGAGAATCCCCCGCCTCAGTTCCAGATCGCCGAGGCCGCGCACAACATGGAATCGAACGCAGATCCAGCCCGGCTGCGCTACTGGTCCCGGCTCCGGAGGATATGGAACCAGCATGATGCGTGGGTCGTTTCTTACGGATGGAGTACAGATTGGTTGCGGGACACGATGGATTCCATCCCGGAGTACATGCCGCGATGGGTGTCGAATATCTTCCAAACCTTCATCAATCTGTTTAATGACATCGCTCAGCGGATATCCTACCACTGAAGGCACAGGGAAGGTCCTTCCGCTTACCTCTTCCCGGCTGGAAGGTTATGGTTGGCAAGTGAGCAACCAGCGCGGACCGATACTCCCTCACACATAATTCTGAGGAAACCCTGAAGGCCGATCTGTCATCTGAAATGTTTAATGGGGAAATCTCGACGAGCTGAAGCGATGAAAGAAATGCGTTTGATCCCGTTAGGACTGGCCGTCGCTGTTTTTTGTGGCACGCTCTCCCTGTTTGCCGCGGACACAGAAGCCGTGAAACCCTGCTCGGATGCGAAAAACAAAATGGATGATGTTTACTGCATCGGGCAGAGGAATGTCGCTCATCGCAGTATCATCTCCGTGCAAAAAGAGATCGGGATCGGAAAGAAGTATGCAGACCAGATCGACAAGTCGTCCAGGCTGGTCAAGGACCCGGTCATCACAGAGTATGTGAACCGGGTGGAGCAGAACATCGCAGAAAATTCCGACGCCAAAGTCCCCATTACAGTGAAGATCATTGACTCTCCTGAGATCAACGCCTTCACGCTTCCCGGCGGCTTTATTTACGTCAATACCGGGCTGCTGCGCGCGGCGGGAAGCGAAGCCCAACTGGCAGGCGTGCTCGCTCATGAGACTGCTCACGTGGCCTGCCGCCACTGGGCATCAAGCGCAACCAAGCAGACGCTGCTCCAGTACGCCATGATACCGCTCATCTTTACCCCAATGTCTTACCCTGTTTACATTGGTCTTTCCGAGGGGCTCAATTTCGGTGTCCCGCTCGCGTTTCTCAAGTTCAGCCGGGATGACGAACAGCAGGCGGATTTCCTTGGACTTCAGTATATGTGGAAAGCGGGATACGATCCTGACGCCTATCTCTCCATGTTCGCCAAAATCATTCAGGAGCAGCGGCGCTCGCCGGGCAGCGTCCCAAGCATTTTTATGGACCACCCGCCTACGAGAGAACGCATCATCAATGCCGAAGAGGAAATTAAAACTATTCTCCCGAAACGATCTGAGTATCTGGTCTCCGATTCCGAGTTCCAGAACGTTCATGAACGCCTGGACGATCTTCTTAACCACATGAAGAAGGTTGAATCGGCAAGCAATAGACCTACCCTGGAAAGGCGCGAACCGAGTTCGGGACAGCCAACGAGCACGAACGGCGGCCAGACAACCGAAGGTGACAAACCCCCGGTCCTGAAACGGCGCGACTGACCCCACGCCTTCTCAGTAAACACTGCCCCTGAAAATCCTGACAGCAGCCCAATGGCGCTCGACTGATAGTTCCCTAGTTTTGCTCGTGAATGGTAATTACGGAACGGATTTCGAACTCACGGACACCGTTTGGAGTCTTTACCGTTACCTGGTCACCAACCTTCTTCCCCATCAGGCTGCGGCCAATAGGAGAAGTGGTGGAAATCCACCCTTTGCTCACATCAGATTCCTCACTCGTAACCAGCCGGTAGTTAACCTCTGTGTCGCGGTCGATGTCATACAACACAACTTGTGAGCCAAAGGCGATCCGGTCCTTGGGGATATTGTTGACGTTGACAAGCGAGAGGTCTGCCATGCGCTTTTTGAGCTGGGCAAGCCGCGCCCCGACATAATCTTGCCGCTGCTTGGCCATGATGTACTCAGCGTTCTCGCTCAGGTCCCCCAGCGCCCGCGCCCGTTTCAATTCCTCAGGCAACTCATGGTTGAGCTCGTGTTCCAAGGCCTGAATTTCTTCTTGAAGCTTTTGAACGATTGGTGAAGGCATTGGTTTACGTCCTATACTCCAGCATTTATATCCCATTATAGAAAAACCAATTGACATTCGCAACCCAAAGGGCCGCACGCAGCACGAATTCTGGGTGCCTGCCATAACCTGAAGAATCATAAGTATTTACTTAGATTAGTTGGGTGCCGCATGCGGGCAGGCTTCGTTGACTTCACTCAGACCGTATGCTAGTTTCAACAAAGTACATGGCTCGTTCGAGGTTCCGTCCCGATGGCTTTCAACAAAGCCAAGGCAATTCAGGAGGCTCACAAGTTTATCGGGCAAGGGAAGATTTCCCGGGCGATCAAACAATATCAATGGATCCTGGAAAAGGACCCCCAGGATCTCTCTCTTCTCAACATCATCGGCGACCTGTATATTCAGGAAAACAATCCCTCGGAAGCCTTGAGATATTTCTACAGGCTTGCGGACGCTTACACGCATGAAGGCTATAAACTTAAAGCAATCGCCATCTATAAGAAGATTGCCAAGCTCGACCGAAGCTCGCCAGAACCCTTGTTGCGCGTTGCCGAGCTTCATGCCTCGCAGGGATTTGCCCGCGAGGCCCGTGAACACTACACCAGCGCCTTGGAATTCTTTGAACGGGCCGGGCAGATGGACAAGGCTTTGGACATCTTGCGCAAGCTTTGTCAGCTTGACCCCAAAAATCCGGCCCTGCGGCTGGACCTCGCAAAGTTTGCCGAGCGCGCCGGGGAAAGCAAGGAGGCAACGGCTGCGTATCTTGAGGCGGCCGTGCTTGCTGACCAGGCGGGAGACGGTTCGACAGCAGAGATCGCGCTAAGCAAAGCAGCCGAATTGGCCCCGGAAAACGCCGAGGTGCACCTGTATCGCGCTCGCCGGGCGCTGGCCGCTGGCAGGCCAGAGGAAGCCAAATCGTTCCTGGATCAGGTCCCAGCGAGCCAGAATGATCCCCAGGTCCAACGATTGCTGCTCGATTCACACCTGGCAACCGGCAACCTCGAAGGCGCCCGGGGCCTGCTTTTAGATGTCTTCCGTTCGAATCCATCTGATTTCTCCCCGTTGGCCGCGTTTACCTCACTGTGTATTGCGAAGTATCAGTTTGATGTGGCGCTGGAAGTCCTTAAGGAAGCAACGCCAACCCTGATAGCCCGCCGTGAAACAGCTCCACTGATGGAAGTCCTTCACGAACTCCGGAAATCCGCTTGTGACCGGATCGAGGTCCTCGAGTTTGTCTATCAGGTAGCGGAAAAGGCCGCCGATGAGACGACGATCCCGGATGTGCTTGAAGCCATTGGCAATTTGCACGTTCGGCAGGAAGAATATGAAAAGGCCGAGCAAGCCTATGCTCGTCTGGTGGCGCGAGAGCCTGAAAATGAAACCTACAGGGACCTCTTGAAGCAGGTCCTTGCGAAGCAGGGCAAGGAATATATGCCGCTCAGCCAGACACCTTTCATCAGCAGCGACGTGGCCCTCGACGAAGGTGCTGACAGCATTCAGGTCAGCGCAGAGTCTGTCGCCTCTGTGGACCCGTCACAATCCGCCATTGTCAGGAGCGCGATCTCAAACAGCGACTTCTTCGTTCGTGACGGTTTGACGGAAAGGGCTGTTGAGGAACTCGAAAGAGTTCTTCGCTTCTATCCGGACCAGCCCGACATCCACCTGCGAATTCTGGAAATCTGCCGGGAAAAGCTGCCGGCGCGTGCGGCGCTGGCGGCCGGGGCTCTGGCCAGAATACATTCGGCGCATGGCGATCATGACGCGGCCCGCAAGTATGAAGAAGAAGAACAGCAACTCTCCCGCGTTGCCACGCTGTCCGAAATCAACCCGCTTTCGCTCTCCACTGCGGGAGCCGGCATGAAGGGTCCCGAAGAAACCACTCCAACAGGCGCCTCTGTCGAAACCGATCTCCTGCAATTAAGCCCAAATCAGGAAACGCTGCCAGCGGGAGCAGACCTCCCTCCTCCGCAGGAGATCCATCTGGATTTTCACACTGGACAAAGCCCCGGCACGTCTTTGCCCAACCCAGGGATGCCTGACAACGGACATCCCGGCATCGAGATTCCAGAGGAGCGACCGGAGCCCGCAAGCGCCGAAGGGCCTGCCTTCAACTTTGAGGAAAGCCGCGAGGAGATCGAGTTCTATCTTCGCCACGGTTTCTACGACGAGGCCGAAAGGGCCGTTTCCGAGCTTGAGGCAAAATACCCCGAAGAAGCTCGAGTCGCCGAATTCCGAAAACGGCTCGTAGAAATGCGCCAGGCAACAATAGCTGAAACGCCGCAAGCCGCGGCCGTGATCGAAACCGAAGAGATAGAGTTGCCCGAATGGGAGCTGCCGACGTCGTTTTCTGAAATCTCTCACACGGGTCACGCGGGGGACCGAATCGCCGTCGCCGGCAATACTCCGCCGGAGGTCGCTGGCGGCGAACCCATGGCAACAGGAACCGGTCCCGCAACCACCGCGTCAAGCGCACAGCCAACCATCCAAGCCTCACGGCAATATGCCGCCGATGCTTCAGCGGAACTCGGCTCCCTGCTTAAAGAGCTTGAGGACACGGATGACAATGCCCATCAGGAAGCAGACGATGAAGAAACGCATTATAATCTTGGGGTGGCTTTCAGAGAAATGGGTCTGCTCGACGAAGCCATCGGCGAATTCCAGAAAGTGGTCGGGGGCGGCGATTCCAGGCAATTCAGTCCCCTTTTTCTTCAGGGATGCACCCTGCTGGCTTCCTGCTTCATGGAAAAGGAAATGCCGGCCATTGCCGCGAAATGGTATATGCGCGCCCTTGAGGCGCCCGGCCTCGATTATGAAGGAGCGCTTGCCCTCTGCTACGATCTGGGTATAGCCTTTGAGAAGGCCGGCAACACAGCGGCTGCCCTGGAAAAATTCACCGAGGTTTACAGTCAGAACATCGACTATCGGGACGTCGCAGAGAAAATCCGCCTGCTCCGGCAGAGCGCCCACTGAACGGCCTGAAGGTATCGTTGTGAGCACGCAGACGAAACCCGAGGCCTTAAAGTGTCCGGCAAAAGGCCCCGCGCAAGAACCACGCATGAACCGCTGGCTGGCCATCCTTTACGTTGTGATCTGCTTCGAAATGGGAGCGTTCCTGTTTCTGTATCCCTGGGTCCCGCTTTGGAACCAGAACTTCTTTATGGCCCACTTTCCATGGGTATACTCTCTCGCAAGGAATTATTACATTCGCGGCAGCATTTCCGGCCTGGGACTGGTTGACATTTTCCTGGCGTTTCACGAAGTCTGGCGCCTGCGCCGATCGATCGGACTCGTGCACTGATTTGAACCTTTCCTGTTAGCCATGCCTCACCAGTTTCGCCTGTGCTATATCACTGACCGTCACTCGCTTGCTCCGGTCCCGCTTGCTTCCCATCTGAGGGCAATTGTGCAGGCCGGAGTGGACCTGATTCAATTGCGTGAGAAAGACATGTCCGGGCGAGACCTGACCGCCCTGGCGTCGGCCGCCACCGCAATCGCCCGTGGAACCCATACACGAATAGTTATCAATGACCGCCTGGACGTCGCAATCGCCGCCGAAACAGACGGCGTCCATTTAGGCGGTCAGTCGATTGCGCCTGAAATTGTTCGCCGCCATGTCCCGATTGGCTTTCTGATCGGCGTATCATGCCACTCGATGGAAGAAGCGATCAAGGCCGAGGCGGGTGGAGCCGACTATATCTTATTTGGACCCGTCTTTGACACTCCGTCCAAACGTCAGTATGGAGCTCCGCTCGGTCTGAGTAAATTGTCGGAAATTGCAAACCGGGTAGTAATCCCGGTTCTCGCACTGGGCGGTATTACTGTTGATAGAGTCAGACTGTGCATTGAAGCAGGTGCAGCAGGCATTGCCGGAATTCGTCTCTTCCAGGAATGCCCTTCTGTTGAAGAGTTGGTTCGCGAGTTGCGCGCTCAGTTCCCTTGATTTGCGCCAGGTCCTCGCCTTTTCGCAAGGGACGCTTGGTCTGCCCCGACCAGGGCGGGTAGTCAATAGAGCGGACGAATTCCCTTGCCGCTGTTGAACTTTCCAAAGGGTTCGAGCAGTTCCCGGGCGCCCGCGGTCATCAGGCGTAACTCCGTGCTTGCCTGGAAAAAGAGAAATCCCTGCTTCAGGTACTGCTCAATTTGCTCCGGACTGCCGACGGGTGCGCCAACGAACTTATTGTGCTTCTTTGCCGCCTTCACAATTTCTTCAACTGCTTCACGGACCTGCGGATGGTCCTGTTTGCCGCGATAGCCAAGCGAAAATGAAAGGTCGCTTGTACCAATGAAAAGCACGTCAAGTCCATCCGTTGAGGCGATGGCGTCAATGTTTTCAAGAGCGGTGGCCTCTTCGATATTGGCGATCACCATTACGTTCCAGTCCGCGAAATCGTAGTAGCCCTCAGGCGCCGGCCATCGAAATGTGGCCAGACCCGCGCCGGACCCTCGGTGGCCGTGAGGCGGGTATTTGCAGGCAGCCACAGCCCGCCGGGCGAGTTCGGGCGTACTGGTGAATGGGAAAATCACTCCAAGCACGCCTGAATCAAGTACGCGCTTCGCTGTCCACAACTCATTCACGGGCACTCGCGCAAAAGGCACGGCTTTCAATCCGCGCGTTGCCAGTACCATGTTCCTCAGTGTTTCGAGTGTTGTCGGGCTATGCTCCATCTCGATCCATAAAAAGTCAAAGCCCAGTGCCGCCGCCTGGGCGGCGATTTCAACGCTGGGGACGGTGATGGTCAAGCCGACCGCAGGTTTCCCTTCTTTCAACAATTTCCTGACGGGATTTTCCCACGCCCTATCGGATTCAAGATCCGCTGATGACATGCTTGACTGGCCCCTTATGGTCAAATTTGCCCAGGGCTTTCTGGCAGGAAGCCATTATAAGGGGAATGCCCGTCGGCGGGAAAAAACATTCAGGGAGAGAAATACACCCATCCGCATGTGGGTCTTGATGGAAGAAGCTGGAAAGCTTATGCAGGTTGAGGACGCTCACGCCCAGGAACGCCGCCCGCCGGCTGAGGCTTGAGCACTTCCGTTGTTTCCTCTTCGGCCGGTTTTGCCGGCGCAGGCCGCACCAGTTCAGGAAGCGGCTTCCCGTCGATCAGCAGCTTCACCTCGTTTGCATCGAGGCTCTCGCGCACGAGGAGCGCCTCCGCAATACGAACCAGGACCTCGCGGTTTGTATTCAGGATGTCCTTGGCGCGCTGATAACCGGTCATCACAAACTTTTTGACTTCCTGGTCGATTTTAATGGCCGTGTCTTCGCTGAAGTCGCGCTGCGTTGCCAGGTCCCTGCCCAGGAAGATTTCCTGCTGGTTCTTGCCAAAGGCGAGAGGCCCAAGGTCTGACATGCCGAACTCGCACACCATCCTTCGAGCGATGCTGGTCGCCTGCTCGATGTCGTTCCCGGCGCCCGTTGTAATGTGGTTCAGGAAGAGTTCTTCCGCCACACGTCCGCCCATCATGATGGCAAGCTGGGCCTCCAGGAAGTCGCGGGTGTAGGTGTGCTTGTCATCCAGCGGCAACTGCATCGTAACGCCAAGCGCCATGCCGCGCGGGATGATGGTGACCTTATGCAGCGGGTCCGCGTTCGGAAGCATCGCGGCAACCAGAGCGTGACCTGCTTCGTGGTAAGCGGTGTTGCGCTTCTCTTCTTCAGAGAGGATCATCGATCTCCGCTCAGGACCCATCAGGACCTTGTCCTTGGCGGTCTCGAGATCGAGCATGCTCACCTGCTTGCGGTTCTGGCGCGCCGCCAGCAGTGCAGCTTCATTGACCAGATTGGCCAGGTCGGCACCGGAGAAGCCCGGCGTTCCGCGCGCCAGGACCTGCAAATCAACATCCTCGGCCAGTGGAATCTTTTTAGTATGGACCTTCAGGATATCTTCGCGGCCTTTAACGTCGGGCCGCGGAACCACAACCCGCCGGTCGAAACGACCCGGGCGCAGCAACGCCGGGTCCAGAACGTCGGGCCGGTTGGTGGCGGCGATCAGAATTACACCCTCGTTCGATTCAAACCCATCCATTTCAACCAGCAACTGATTGAGGGTCTGCTCGCGTTCATCATGCCCGCCGCCAAGTCCGGCTCCGCGATGTCGTCCGACAGCATCAATTTCATCGATGAAGATGATGCACGGGGCGTTCTTCTTCCCCTGCTCAAAAAGGTCGCGCACACGTGAAGCGCCGACGCCCACAAACATCTCCACGAAATCCGAACCGGAAATTGAAAAGAAAGGCACATTGGCCTCTCCGGCGATGGCGCGCGCCAGCAGGGTCTTGCCCGTTCCGGGCGGACCTACCAGAAGCACACCCTTGGGGATGCGCCCTCCCAGTTTCTGGAACTTCTGCGGCTCGCGCAGGAAGTCAATAATCTCCTGAAGTTCTTCCTTGGCTTCCTGAACTCCGGCGACATCCTTGAAGGTTATTTTCTTGTGCTGAGTTGAAAGCAACCGCGCTCGGCTCTTCCCGAATGAAAGCGCTTTGTTCCCGCCGCTCTGCATCTGCCGCATGAAGAAAATCCACAGGCCGATCAGGAGAATCAGCGGCAGCCCGTTCGCCAGCCACGTCATCCAGGAACCGCTGGTTTCGCTCTTCACCGTCACCCGCACGTTCTTGCTGATAAGGTCTTTGTACAGGTCGGGATAATTAGTGGGGATCGTTGTTTTGAACTTCGTGCTGTCTTTCTTGAGAATTCCCGTTACGTCGGTCCCGGAAATCGTTACCTCTTGCACATTTCCGCTGTCAACCTGATTGACGAACTCGGTAAATGTAAAATTGCTGATGTGCTCGCCGGTACTTGAGCGCACGACGGCCCAGATCAGTAATGCGGTGACTACCATCACCACCCAAAAAATAATGTTCTTGACCGCCGAATTCACGGTTCTACCTCCCGTTCCACTCTCGGGAAGAATTGCAATCCCCTGCCCCTATTCAGTTTAGATGCCATCCGCGGGCCCCTTGGTCCTGCAAATGTCCCGGGTAACTGCTTATCCGTCAACGTCGCTTGTCCAATAGAACCTGCTCTGCCCCTGCGTTAAGCCGCGTTGGTTTCCCGAATTGCTAAAACCTTTGTGCTGCCCTTTTCCGCTGCCGCCCACGCCGCCGCTGGAAAGCCGCGGGCGCACACGACCCCTTTTTCACTATCCAAGACCGGCCAAAGCGCTCTTTCTCGAAGCGGAATTCGCCGCCGCTGGAACAGTTCCTTTACTTTTACGGACTTCTGAAAGCCCAGCGGGCAGTATCGGTCTCCTTGGCGCCAGTTTCGAAGGACCAAGCGTGCTGGCAATTTTAGCGGGTCCAACTTCGGCCACTCCATCGCATTATATCCCTTATCGGCGTCTCTCGGCTCAATAATTTTAAAGTCAACCGTTCGCCCGATTTCGTGTACGGTGATTGTGCCGGGGACCTCGACGCTATAGACGAATTCCAGGGGCTTTGTGTTACCCGCTTTGGGCAAGAGAACCAGCCACTCATATTCTGTTTGCGCCTTGATCCCATGCGGCAACTCGAGCTTTCTTCCGCTTTGCGAACTGACAGCAAGATGGCGCACAGCCTCGATGTGGCGGTGCGTAATCCCCCTCAGGCCCGTTCCAATATCCTGAAGCATCCGGCGCAACACCCTCCGCACCAGGGCCGGCGGCATGTTCCTCAACGCGGCGCGCGATATCTTCTCGCAGCCGGCTTCCCGCAGTCGCCAGGCGCCGGCTCGCTCTCTAGCCTGTTGCTCGAGGTAGTCCTCATCCTCCTGCGATCTTGCCGCCAGTTCGCTCAGCAGCCGCTTGAGTTCAGGATTATATTCCCGCTCAAGCATGGGCAGCAGTTCCATCCGTACCCGGTTGCGGCGGAAGCGCGGGTCCAGGTTGGTTGAATCAACGCGGAACTCGAGGTTTCTCCTGACGATTTCGCTCTCGATTTCGGCCCGTGTCACGGTCAAAAACGGGCGGATGATTTTGTTCTGCAGCATCGAATGGATCCCGCCCAGTCCCCGCGTCCCGGTGCCGCGCAGGATATGCAGCAGCACCGTTTCAGCCTGATCGTCCAGCGTGTGCGCGGTCGCGATTTTATCAACTTTCCCTTGCCGCACAAGGCCAAGGAAATAACGATAACGGAGGTCGCGGGCTGTGGCCTCGAGGTTCTGGCGCAGTTTTCGGGCTTCCTCCGCCACGCGCGCTTCGCCGCGGTAAAACGGAACGCCGTAACGGGCCGCGAGCGTCCTGACAAAGTTTTCGTCCGCTTCTGATTCCGCCCCGCGCAGATGGTGGTTGAAGTGGACCACGGACAACTGAAGCCCCATCTCGCGTGACAACTGAGCCAGGAAGTCCAGCATCAGCACAGAATCCGGCCCACCCGAAACAGCGGCCCCGATCCGCTCCCCCGCGTGAACAAAGGAGTTCTGCCGCACTTCTGCGGCCCATCGTCTGTAAAGGTCGTTCATTCGCGGCATGGACGCAGACTTCCGTCATTCACGAAGTCAAATAACGTCCCGTAAGACCCTGGCCCTTCGAAAATGAAAAGGCCCGATTATCATACGATAATCGGGCCTCTTACCACAGTATTAATCCCGGCGACGACCTACTCTCCCACGCGGTCCCCCGCGCAGTACCATGGGCCCTGGAGGGCTTAACTTCCGTGTTCGGGATGGGAACGGGTGTGACCCCTCCGGTATAATCGCCGGAAAACTTTTTGATGAAGCTGTCAGCGATCAGCCAGGCATTCTCTCGGGACGGCTGACGACTTCATTCCTGAATAGTGCGACGTCGAATCGATCTGCAATCCGGGATTTCAAATTTGCGATTTGAAATTCCGGCGCGTGTGCTGAGCAGAAATTATGGTCAAGCCGAACGGGCGATTAGTATCGGTAGGCTCAACGCATTACTGCGCTTACACTTCCGACCTATCAACGCGGTAGTCTTCCGCGGCCCTTCATAGGATTCACTCCCGGTAGCTAATCGGGATTTCATCCTTGGGAGATCATATCTTGGGGCGCGCTTCCCGCTTAGATGCTTTCAGCGGTTATCGCTTCCAAACTTCGCTACCCAGCCGTGCCGCTGGCGCGACAACTGGGACACAAGAGGTTTGTCCATCCCGGTCCTCTCGTACTAGGGACAGCCCCCCTCAAATCTCCTACGCCCACACCAGATAGGGACCGAACTGTCTCGCGACGTTCTGAACCCAGCTCACGTACCGCTTTAATGGGCGAACAGCCCAACCCTTGGAAGCTTCTACACCTCCAGGATGCGATGAGCCGACATCGAGGTGCCAAACCGCTGCGTCGATGTGAACTCTTGGCAGCGATCAGCCTGTTATCCCCGGCGTACCTTTTATCCGTTGAGCGATGGCCCTTCCATACAGAACCACCGGATCACTAGGCCCGACTTTCGTCTCTGCTCGACTTGTGGGTCTCGCAGTCAGGCTGGCTTATGCCCTTACACTCGATGGCTGATTTCCAAACAGCCTGAGCCAACCTTTGGGCGCCTCCGTTACCGTTTAGGAGGCGACCGCCCCAGTCAAACTACCCGCCTAGCCATGTCCCTGATCCGGATTACGGGTCGAGGTTAGAACCGCAGAACCACAAGGGTGGTATCTCACCGTCGGCTCCCCAGGACCCAAAAGCCCTGGTTCAAAGCCTCCCACCTATCCTGCGCATGCAATCCCGCAATTCATGGCTAAGTTGTAGTAAAGGTGCACGGGGTCTTTCCGTCTAGGTGCGGGAAACCGGCATCTTCACCGGTACTACAAGTTCGCTGAGTCACTCGCCACGACAGTCGCTCTGTCGTTACGCCATTCGTGCAGGTCGGAACTTACCCGACAAGGAATTTCGCTACCTTAGGACCGTTATAGTTACGGCCGCCGTTCACCGGGGCTTCAGTTCAGAGCTTCCGGGGATTGCTCCCCATGACCCCTCTCTTTAACCTTCCGGCACCGGGCAGGCGTCAGCCCCTATACGTCGTATTCGACTTTGCAGAGACCTGTGTTTTTGTTAAACAGTCGCAGAGCGCGTTTCACTGCGGCCTCCTCGGGCTATGAACCCTGGCGAGGCACACCTTCTCCCGAAGTTACGGTGCTAATTTGCCTAGTTCCTGAGCGAGTGTTCTCTCAAGCGCCTTTGGATATTCACCTCGTCTACCTGTGTCGGTTTGTGGTACGGCTGCGCCGGAGACTCCTTAGCGGATTTTCTTGGCAGCATGGAATCGCGGACTTATCCGCCCCGAAGGGCAGTTTCGGCACGCACCTCAGAGTGGCTTTGAACCGACCCGGTGGATTTGCCTGCCGGGTCCTCCTTGATGCGCACGTTGCCTGAGCCATCAGGCCGACTCCGCTATCCTCCTGCGTCCCCGCTTCGTCATAACGTCTCCGTCGTAGTGCCGGAATATTAACCGGCTGTCCATCAGCTACGCCTTTCGGCCTCGCCTTAGGGACCGACTAACCCTGAGCGGATTAACCTTTCTCAGGAAACCTTAGACTTTCGGCGCGGAGGGTTCTCACCTCCGTTATCGCTACTTATGCCGGCAGGGTCACTTGAGTACCGTCAACGGGCCCTCTCGGTCCCGCTTCAAACTGTACTCAACGCTCCTCTACCAATTTGAGATTTCAAATTTGAAATCCCAAATTCCGCAGCTTCGGTAAGTGGCTTGAGCCCCGTTGAATTATCGGCGCAAAATCGCTCGACCAGTGAGCTATTACGCTTTCTTTAAAGGATGGCTGCTTCTAAGCCAACCTCCTGGCTGTCTAAGCGACTTCACTTCCTTTCCCACTTAGCCACTGCTTGGGGACCTTAGCTGGCGGTCTGGGCTATTTCCCTCTCGACGACGAAGCTTAGCCCCCGCCGTCTGACTCCCGGACTTGACTACGCGGCATTCAGAGTTTCGTTGGATTCGGTATCCGTTAACAGACCCTAGTCCATCGAGTACTTTACCACCGCGGGCAAACATCCGAGGCTAGCCCTAAAGCTATTTCGAGGAGAACGAGCTATCACGGAATTTGATTAGCCTTTCACCCCTACCCTCAGTTCATCCGAGCTGTTTTCAACCAACACCGGTTCGGGCCTCCGGCCGCTGTTACGCGGCTTTCACCCTGACCAAGGGTAGATCATCCCGCTTCGCGTCTATTGCCCGCCACTTGTCGCCCTGTTCAGACTCGCTTTCGCTACGGCTCGCTCCTCCCGACAGATCGGGAATCTTCGCTTAACCTTGCGACGGACAATAACTAGCCGGCTCATTATGCAATAGGCACGCCGTCAGGCTTGTCCCGATTGCTCGGGACGTTGCCCTTCGACTGCTTGTAGGCATACGGTTTCAGGTACTATTTCACTCCCCTCGCAGGGGTTCTTTTCACCTTTCCCTCACGGTACTTGTTCACTATCGGTCGCCAGCACGTATTTAGCCTTACGGGATGGTCCCCGTAGATTCCCGCGGGATTCCTCGTGTCCCGCGGTACTCAGGTACGCGCGCTAGAGTCCAGTCAGCTTTCGCTTACGTGGTTATCACACTCTATGACCGGCTTTTCCAAGCCGTTCAGCTAGCCGCTGGATTGGTAACTCTATGGTTCTGCACCGGCGCGCGCCCTACAACCCCCAGCCCTCCTTTGAAATTTCAAGTCCAAAGATCTCAAATTTGAGATTTGAAATTTCAAAGGAAGGCTGAGTTTGGGCTGTTCCGCGTTCGCTCGCCGCTACTGACGGAATCGCGGTTGCTTTCTCTTCCTCCAGGTACTGAGATGGTTCACTTCCCTGGGTTTGCTCGCACCCGCCTATGGATTCAGCGGGCCGTGACTGGGTTTTGCCCAGTCGGGTTCCCCCATTCGGAAATCCCCGGGTCAATGGGTGCTTCCCCCTCACCGAGGCTTATCGCAGGTAGCCACGTCCTTCTTCGCCGTCTGGCGCCAAGGCATCCACCGTACGCCCTTAGTAGCTTGACCATAAAATCTGCTCAACACACAAAACCAGTGATGAGTGACACGTGAAAAGCTCATCACCTCTCACTCTGCACTCGTCACCGCTCCTGAGCAGATTCGCCTTCGCCCCGCACCCATCGGTGCAGGGCTCTGCTGTTTTCTGCCCGGATATCCGCCGGACAGATGAGCACATGTAGACGTCGCACTATTCAGTTTTCAAAGACCACTGAGTGTCAGGCTGGAGCATCAACGCTTCTCCTGACCTCGGTTCCAGACTGAGTCCCTGGCATTCACCCGCCATGCTCAGATGCTGGGTTTCGCTCTTCACTCCGAAAAGCCGAACTCAACACCTGACGATCAAGGCATCACTTCGTCGCCATCTCGCACAAAGGAGACGACTCTGCTTGCTTTTTCTTTCAAACCGGCTTTTTGTTATCAGGTATTTGAAACAGGCGGGAAAAGGTGTTTCTTATGCGGGCCCGGCTTGCTTCAAATCCCTATCCGAAAGCCTTCTTCGTATCGACCTCCGTTTATTTCACCCTGATGATGAGGGAGCTTCTGTTTGCTCCCACCTTCATACTGGCAATTAACAATCCTAGCGAAGTTTTCGCTCAAGCGCAAGCGAAATTTTTCAGAGACGAGATTTGCCTTTGCCCGTCTTCGCTTGCGTCACTTTTCATATTTATTATATCACTTGCCTGTGTTTCAAGAGCGCGACGGCACAGTCTGCAACCTGAACTCGCAGCGCTTGACAGTCCGCGGCCTTTTCGTTAGGTTGCACTTGAGGTCTGTCAATCCTTATTGCAAGGCGGCGAGGGAGCATTGGCCGGAAAACCCATTGTTTCAATCACTACGGACTTCGGAGAAGCTGACCACTATGTAGGAGTCATGAAAGGCGTGATGCTGAGCATCAATCCCGAGGTCGTGATCGTGGATATCAACCATCAGGTAAGCTCGTATGACATCTTTGACGGCGCCTACAGCGTGGCGCAGAGTTACCATTATTTTCCCCCCGGCACGGTTCACCTGGTCGTCGTCGATCCCGGAGTCGGGTCAGAGCGGCGGCCAATTATCCTCCAGACGAAGAACTACAGGTTCGTTGCGCCTGACAACGGAGTGCTCTCATACGTCTATGAGCGCGAGGAAAACGTCGAGGTCCGACACATCACCGCCAGCCATTATTTTTTGAATCCCGTGAGCAATACCTTTCATGGGCGGGACATCTTCGCGCCGGTGGCGGCCTGGCTGAGCCGCGGCGTGGAAGCTGAAAAGTTCGGCGATCTTATCACCGACTACGCAAAGTTCGCATCGCCGCGTCCAAAATGGGAAAGCGAATCCCTGCTTAAAGGCGTTGTGATCAAGGTGGACAAATTCGGCAACATCATTACGAATTTCCGCCCCGCTGACATTCCGCAGCTATTCGGTGAAAGCCCACAACCGTTCCGCATCAGCGTCAATGGGCATCCTGTTACGCAACTCGCCAGGTCTTTCGCGGAAGGGAAACCGTCCGAACTGTTCGCCATTGTCGGTAGTTCAGGCTTTCTTGAAATCTGCACGAACCGCAACTCTGCCGCGCGGATGCTCAACGTGAACCGTGGAACGGAGGTTGAAGTTATCTTGGGAGAGCACTGAGGATCTCCAGCGCCTTCTAAGCGGTTCCGCTCTTCGATCGAACGGGAGTTACCTGGGGTCGCGTTCCCTTGCTGCCAAGTTTCTCGATTTTGACCTTTGCCACACGCAGTCCATCCATGTCCACAACGGTATAAATCCTGCCCTCGTAGGCAAAACTCTCGCCGCCCTTTGGGATTTTGCCCAGGCAGTCCAGCACAAACCCGGCCAGGGTCTCATAGCCGGCGCCACGCGGCAGCACAATGTCATAGTCGTCCGCTAGCTCGCGAAGGCTGAGCGTGCCGTCCACGACAAGAACATCCTCGCCGATTCTCTTGATGGCGGGATATTCGCGGTCGTACTCGTCCTGAATTTCTCCGACAATGTGCTCCAGCACGTCCTCAATCGTGACAAGCCCTACAAACGTCCCGAATTCATCCACGACCAGGGCAAGGTGCGCGTGACGGCGCCGGGCCTCATCGAGCAGCTTGATCAGCGGCATCGTTTCCGGGACGATCATCGGAGGATGGAGCAGCGAAAGCAAATCGAGCGGCTCATCGAGAGGAATGTGATTGCGGAGGCGGTCCAGCGTGACTCCGAGAAGGTCGCGCGCGTAGAGGACCCCGATGATGTGGTCCGGCGCGCCCTCGTAAATCGGCACGCGCGAGTGCTGGTCTCTGACGATGCTGTCCAGAAGAAACTGGAGGTCCTTGCTGAATGGAAGTGAGGAAATCTGGCTCCTCGGCACCATGATCTCCTTGACCAGCATGCGGTGCAGGTCGAAAATGCTGTGGATCATTTCCTCCTGCTCTTCAGCCAGCAGCCCGCGCTTGCGGACGCCGCTGACAATCAACTCCACTTCCTCCAGGCTGTGGAATTCGCCGTGTCCCACCGATGCCGTCACGCCAACGATCCGCGTCACCGCGCCCGCCAGGCGGTCCATCAGAAGGACCGGGAGGCGCACTGCGCGCATGAACAGAGCCAGCGGCACAGCAAAAATCAGGGCTACTCTCTCCGCCCGTTCGTACCCGATGGTTTTCGGCGCGAGTTCACCCAGCACCATCAGCAGTCCCGTGATCAGCAGGAACGCGGCCAGTGTGGCCGATCCGTGCGCCAGCGGGCCGATAAAGTGTTCCAGTCGGGATTCGAACAGCCTGCGGAATTCTTCCGCAAGCATGGATTCTCCCAGCCAGCCCAGCAGCAGGCTTGCGGCAGTGACGCCGAGTTGCAGACCTGAAAACAGCCGGCTCGGGTACATCAATAGTTTCTGGACCAGCACAGCCCGCGGGTTCCCCGCACGGACAAGCTGCTGCAGGCGGCTGCGACGGACACTCAGCAGGGCATACTCTGCCGCCACAAAGAAAGCATTCGCCGCAATCAGGGCGAGGATCAACAGGCTCTTCAAGAAAAGGCTCATGGAAGGTTCCTGTACAGCATTCTAGCCTGAAAAGTCGCCGCAGAGGAAAACGTCCGGCGGGCCGCCGTATGTCCCGCGGCGCGCAAAGTCTGAGATGAGGGTTGGCGGACCGGCTTAAACCACGGCTGCTGCTTCCCTCGGCATGATTTCACGACGTTTCTCCGCCGACCTGCTAGAATGGGTGGAGATGCAAAACGACATTGTGGCTGTTGTTGAAAACAGGCCGCTAGGCGGCGGCCATTTCCTTCTGGATCTGTATTCTCCGGCGCAAGCCAGGGCCACGCGGCCGGGGCAATTTGCCATGGTGCGACTGCTCGGGCACTCCGATGTCCTGCTGCGTCGCCCGATGAGCATTTATGACGTCGTGCCGCGCGCGAACGAAAGTCAGCCGACCTCCCACGGTCCGTCACCCGCATACATCCGCCTCCTGTATAAAATTGTCGGCCGCGGGACGCGCCTGATGTCAGAGCTGAAGCCCGGCGACCGTGTGGAGTTACTGGCACCCCTGGGGCACGGGTTTTTCGAGGAGGAGTATCTTCACGCAGCCCAGTCTGCGGACGAAATTCTTCACGTGGCAGGAGGAATCGGCATTGCAGCATTGCTGCTACCGGCCCGCCAGATTGCCGCGCGGGGATTTCGCCAGCGGCTCTTTTTCGGCGGGAGGACCAGTGATGATCTCGTCGGGGTCGGGGACTTCAGGGACTACGTCCAGGAGATATCGCTTGCGACCGAGAACGGTTCGAGAGGGCATCGCGGATACGTCACCGAACCCCTGGCAAAGCATCTCGAAGAGCGGCGGGGTGCCAGGTTTCTGCTGATGGCCTGCGGCCCCTGGGCAATGCTCCGCGCGACGGTCGAACTTGCGCAACGGTACGGTCACCCGTGCCTGGTGTCAATGGAAAACCGCATGGGATGCGGATTGGGAGTCTGTCTTGGGTGCTCGATTCGCGTTGTGGGAACCGGCCACGGGGCCTACGAGCGCGTCTGCACGGAAGGGCCCGTGTTCACCGCCGAAAAGGTGATCTGGGAGCGGGAAGAGATTCCAAAGATTTGAGAATATGACGGACATGACACAAAACGGGTCCAGCGCGGGGATGGCCTCATCAGATCACGGCGGAGAATTTTTCCCGCGCATCGATGTTGAGATCGCCGGCATTCACTTTGAAAACCCGGTATTGACCGCGAGCGGCACATTCGGCTACGGCCAGGAATTTGCCCACCTGATCGACCTGAACCGCCTCGGGGGAATTTGCGTGAAGGGCATCTCCGCCGATCCGATGGAAGGCAATCCTTCGCCGCGCATCTACGAAACCGACGCAGGAATGCTGAATGCCATCGGCCTGCAAAACGTCGGCGCAAAGCGGTTTCTCGCGGAAAAACTTCCCTTCCTGCGAACGCTGCGCGCGCGCTGCATTGTGAACGTCTTCGGCTACTCGACGGAAGATTATGTTCGCGCCATCGAAATCCTGAACGAAGGCGAGGGCATCCATGGCTACGAACTGAACGTATCATGCCCCAACACGCGTTGCGGCGGCATGGTCTATGGCAACGATCCGCGGCTGATGGAAGAAGTCGTGGCGGCCAGCAAGAAGGCTGCGCGTTATCCTCTGATCGTCAAGCTTTCTCCCAACGTAACAGACATCACGGAACTCGCGCGCGCGGCGGAAGGAGCGGGAGCCGACGCTCTCTCGCTGGTCAACACGTTTGTGGGCATGGCGATCGACATTGAGTCTCGCACACCTCGCCTTTCAAATATTACGGGGGGCCTTTCGGGTCCTGCTATCAAACCGCTCGCCTTGCGCATGGTTTACCAGACCGCACGTGCGGTCCGGGTCCCGATTATCGGCATCGGCGGTATTGCCAGTGCTGAGGATGCGCTGGAATTCATTATCGCAGGGGCAAGCGCCGTGCAGGTCGGTACCGCCAACTTCTACGCGCCGGACACGGCAATTCGCGTGGCCGAAGGAATCCGTGATTACTGCCGCCGCAAGAGAACCCACCTCGCCGACCTGATCGGCACACTCAAAGTCCCGCAACCGGAACCGTCAACTCTCGCAGCGCCGCGAATGGAGTAGTTCTTCCGTGCGCGCCGAACTCCTGCGTTGGCTCGCCTGCCCCGGCTGCCGCAAGCCGCTCGAGTTACGTTCCGCCCAAATCAACAGGGGTTCGATCCAGGAAGGATCTTTGCGGTGCGCTGCGTGCGGAAAAGATTTCCCCATTAAACAGGGAATTCCGCGTTTTGTTCCCGGCGCCGCCTATGCAAATTCGTTCAGCTTTGAATGGCAGCGCTGGCGAAAAACACAGTTCGATACCGACGCTCACCACCCGTCGCTTCGAACCTTTATAGCCTCGACGGGGAGGCAGCCCGGCGAACTGGCGGGCAAGGCCGTGCTCGATGCCGGGTGCGGCGCGGGCCGATACATGGACTTGCTTGCCCGCGCGGGCGCCCAGACGATCGGGATTGATCTCAGCCAGGCCGTTGAAGTCGCACAGGAAAATCTCGGCCATTATGCAAATTGCCATTTTGTTCAGGGAGACCTGATGCACCCGCCGTTCAGGACCGGAGCGTTTGATTTCATTTACAGCATCGGCGTGCTGCATCATACGCCGGACACTCGGGCCGCTTTCCGGGCGCTTGCCCCGCTGGTGAAACCCGGCGGAGAACTCGCCGTATGGGTTTACGCTCTTCGCCGGCTCTCGGAAGCATTTGAGCGCTTTCCAGACCGCGTCAATGAAGTTCTGGGCGTCGATTCCAATTTCACAATCCCTCCCTCACGCCAGGCTGTTGTAAAGCGCTTTTCGAGAACGATGGACTGGGTGATGGAGACATCCAATGAGGTGCAGCGTGCTGTGACCAAGCGCCTGCCGGCGCGCTTGCTTTACGCACTGTGCCACGCGGCCATTCCACTCTACTATCTCTACAGGCTCCCCCTTTTCTACCCGCTTCGGCTCATTACCAAAGTCGCGGTCCATCCCGACCCCGAGTGGCGAGTGCTCGACACGTTCGACTGGTACTCGCCGAAATATCAGTGGAAGCACACGTACAGTGAGGTCGAAAACTGGTTTCAGGAAGCGGGATTCAATGACATAACCGTATTGCCGCGACCGGTCGCAGTTCGCGGGCGACGGCCATTGGAGCAGGCGAGTCTGTCGTCTTGATTGCGCAGCCCGCGCCGGCAATCGCCCGCGCAGAAACGTCGTTCCCGCGATTTCCAGAAGCTACTGGTAGGGCAGCGTCTTAAGGAGGTCCTTTTCCGAATGATTCAGATCGAAATCGCTGGCCTTGATAACAGGATGGAAATAGGCCTGCGCTGATCCGATCCTCTCATCCGTAACGTTGGAGGTAATCGACGGGCCTTCGTTCGCAGTTAATTTGCTGCTACCGAGGGCGGAGAGGTATTCGGTTCCGATCCATGGCCCGGCGGAATTGGCTTCCATCCGCCGCAGGCGTTCGCGCAGCCGACGAACGACCGGTTGGTATTGCAATAGTGAAAAGAGATTGTCCTTCTCATCAACGTCCCCAGCCCAGTTGTAAAGGTACTGCTCACCATTCGCTTTTACGATGTAATGCCATCTGGCTGACACAAGACTGATCTCACCGGCATGCGACCCTGAAGAACTGGCACTGAGTTCGGACAGGACAGGTTCGGTCTCCTCCTGCGGAGCGTCCTGTCGCCAGTAGTTCGCCAGGCTGTACGGCTTGAACGGGACCTGGTTCCCCAATGCCAAATCGATAACGGTTGCGAACAGCCTCCGAACCGCGACAGGCATTGCAATTCGCTTCCCGGAAGGAACACCTTTGCCATACACAATCAGGGGAACATGGATTTCTTCCCGATGGAGATCATTCCCGTGCTGGTAAGCGCCGTGCTCGCCAAAGGCTTCACCGTGATCGGCAGTGATCATGATAATGGTATTCTTCCCATCCGCTGTGGATTCCAGCAAACGAACCAGCCGGCCGATCTGCGCATCCAGGTAACACAGGCTGTTGTCGTAGCCGTCGATCAGCGCCGCGCGGTCCGCCGCCGGCAACGGATGTTTCGGCCGGAACCCGCCTTTCGAACTCCACCGGCGCACAACCGTGTTCGAAAGTCTCCCAAACCGATGGCTGTAAGGCGCAGGAGCAAGATAGGGGCTGTGTACATCGAAATAGTTAATGTACAGGTAATAGGGGCCTGAAGGCTTATCGCGCAGCCAATCAAAAACATCCTGGTTCAGGTCCGCTGCGTTGCGCCGGAAAAAAGCATCGTAACGATCAATGTTCTGATAGACAGGCTGCACTGCAGCGCGGCCTACGAGCGTCCGCGAGAGGTTATAAAGCAGCGTCGTCCGGTCATCGTCATAGGTTCCGAATCCGTTGCCCAGCCCCCAGCCCGATTCTCCGTAGTAGTAATTCGCATTGAATCCGGCTGTTGCGTAGCCGTGCTCGCTGAGAACCCCCGCAATGGTTTTCCAGCCGGGGTTCAATGGCCGGAATACATCGGCACCGCTCTGATGGGGAAGCAAACCTGTGTAAATCGAAGAAAGCGAAGGGAGCGTCCAGGATGAAGCGGAAATAGCATTTTCAAAAAGCACGCCGTGCTCGGCAATCCGGGCCAGATTGGGTGTCGTGTCTCTGCGATACCCGTACGCCGACAGATGATCGGCGCGGACCGTATCCATGGTAATCAGGACAATATTGGGACGGCCCTCAGCCTGGCGCTCATTGGCTCTCACTCGAGTGCTCTCCAGGTTCGGCGCCCACAAGTAATAAATCAAGCCGCTCGTCAAAATCACCAGGACGATCGCGAGGGCCTTTGCAAGTGCGCGAAGCGGCCAGCGTCTGTCGGACCCGAACCACGGAGAAATTTGACGCCGTAAAAAATACGCCACCAGAAGGGCTCCTGCGAGCCCGGCACCAAAACGAATTAGCGGAAACAGGATGTCGCGGAAGCGATGATAGATTTGGAAATTCACCGAGTGGGTGTGGACAAAATGCGCCGCCCATCCGATGTGCGCTCCTGCACAAGCCATTAGAACAGCGGCAAGGAATATTCCCTTTCGGGCCCTGTGGTTCTCTCCGGTCGCTGCAATCAACCCGAGTCCCGCCCCGATGGCACCGAACCAGACCATATCGATCAGAGGCGTGAGCAACCAGATGACGTAGGTAGAATCAACAACCAGGAACTGCTTCACGGAAGGAACACAATAAAGCAGGCGCCCCTCCCATAGCCCCACGAGCAGGCCCAGAAGCGCCCCTGAAATGACGAAGCGAGCCGCGAGCCGGGCCCGCAGTCGCATTGAAGCATTGCGCCATGTGAAAGTAACGCCCAAAGTGCACGATTCTCCGGATATTTTTGGACGGAGAAAACGGCGCCGGAGTTTTCAGCTCCTGGGAGAGTTAACAGAGAATTTACATTGCGGCCGTCTGATGTCACACAATCGGGCAAGTCGCGCTCATGGAGCGGCGCCTGTTGTGTGCAGCCTCATCACAACGAAGCGCGCTTCATGCAAATGGCGTAATGCGACGGTGCGGAATAGTCCGCAATGGCAGGGGCCAGCAACATTCGGAGGATGATGCCCGGAACAGCACCTGCATATTTGTAACGGAGAAAATCCTCGGTGAGAAGCTGAACGTCGATGAAATATTCCTGAAGCAGGGACAGCAATTCACGGCGTTCGAAGCCCGCATGCGCGCCATATTCGTTCCTGAATCTGCCGCGGGCGCGCGCAGCCCAGTCCGTCAGGTTCCATGTGATCTTTTGCCATGTTGTCGCATCGAACGATCCGATATAGCCCACCAGCCGCCGGCGGTTCGGAACGCCCATGTAGAAGAATCCTCCCGGGCGGAGGACCCGGTGAATTTCACTCAGCGCCAGCCGCGGGTCTTGAACGTGTTCCAGCGAGTGAAACGCGGCGGCAAAATCAAATGCATCGGCTGGGAACGGCAGGGCCAGGGCGTCGCCGCGAACAACGCAGTGCTCGGCGCGGACCTCCGGAGAAAATTCCCCCTCGACGTCAATCCCCACGAGGTGCCGGTAGCGAAAGGTGCGGCGCATATAGACCACTTCGTTGCCGTTACCGCACCCCACGATGAGGCCGGAGAGCTCCCGGCTGCAATCAAGCCGCTGCCGCAGAAGATCGCAACAGTGGTGCACCATTCGCGCTACCGGAGGGATGGATGTTGAACTCATGACGCCCGTCATCCGCGGTTCACGACCGCTGTTGACCAATAAGGAGGTTCCCGCAGGAGTTCTTATAGGACCTGCGTCTCAGGAAGGGGTCCATCACCGCGCTTGCATCACAGTGCACGACTGCGGGTAATAAACTATATTCAACGGCCTTTGGACAAAATCCTCTTGCGCGGCCCGAGTCAATTCAAGTCGCGCGACACCATCAGTTTGAAGGTTAACTTGTCCGCGCCCGCCGTTACGCCGACGCCCACACCAGTTTCAATGTCCACGAACCGCGTGTGGTGGTCCATCACGGCCCAGATTTCGTGGAATTGATCGTTTGCGGCATAAAAATGCCGCAGCGGCCCGAAGTCCGCATATTCTTCCGCGGCGACGGCCCAATCCTTGCTGAAGTTGTAGGCGATCCTTCCCGCAGGAACAAACTCCAGGCCTCCAAAGCCCCCCGTGTAATCCGTGTCGAGGATGGGATTGTAAATCAGGTCCACTTTATTCAGGTGCGCGCCGACAATAGGTCGTACTTCTGATGTAATGTGGCGAGACTCCCAGTATGATTTGTTGACGCTGAATTCAAAATTGACGCCGTAAAAGAACCTGTGCTCCTCGGCATGCGGCCGTACAAACAATTCGCGGATCTTGAATCCGTCAATCGAGCCGCCGTGCTCTTTTGAGTAGGCCGTATAAACAGGCAGGTAAAGCCCCTGCTCAAACCATGGTTTTACGCCGAAGGCCCACTCTACCGCTCCGTTGACGGAGTCGTCGGGAATGATGCCGCCCGGGAAATCAGGGCTCTTCCGGCCAATGGGCGTGAAGTTGCTGTGAATCATCACATTCACTTTGCCCGGCGCGGCGATGGAGGCGTCATACACCTGGATCTCATCGGTCTGCGCAAAAGCGCCACGCGGTGCAACAGCCAGGAAAACGACGAGCGCAGCGCACACGCTCACCGCCAGCCTGGAACCATGTTTGCCCCGCGTCCCCATAAACGAAATTAAAGAGTATAGCTCATCTCGTTTGCCGCCGGAAAACGCAGGCGAAATTATCGCAATGCTCCGCCGAAACCTGTGGTATTTTTCACGGGGCCATTGTCAACCGTATGCCCAAAGAGATTGAGAAGCAAAGTCCACGGCTTTCAGACGCCGGCAAACGGCAGGCCGCATTGATTTCCAACAGGCGGCGATGGTTTCTTGTCATTCTGCTTTTCGTTGCCTCGACCATCAATTATCTCGATCGCGCCACGCTCTCGGTTGCGTTGCCGCAGATTTCAGGCGAACTCCTGCTCGCCCCGGCGGCGAAGGGTCTGCTTCTTTCAGCTTTCTTCTGGTCCTACGCTCTGATGCAACTCCCCATGGGCTGGATCGCCGATCGTTTCGATCTGCGCTGGCTTTATGCCGGCCTGTTTGCGCTCTGGTCAATGGCTTGCGGCCTGACGGGCCTTGCCGGGAGCCTCGCCATGCTGATTTTTCTTCGCATTCTTCTCGGCGTTGGAGAATCCATCTATCTTCCCGGAAGTGTTCGGTTCGTCAGCATGACGTTCCCGCCGGAAAAGCGCGGATTTCCCTCGGGCCTTTTTGATTGCGGCACCCGGGCGGGGTTGGCCATCGGCGCGCCGCTCGTGGCCTGGCTGGTTTCGCACTACGGCTGGCGGAACATGTTTTTCATCGTAGGATTCGCCGCGCTTGTGTGGATTATTCCCTGGCTCGCGGTCTTCCCGCGCGGATTCAGCCAAAGGACGCATAAGAATCCACAGGCTGCACCGTCGAAACCCCTGACGTTCAATCGAAATCTTGTCGGCGCTTGCCTCGGCTTCTTTACTTTCGGGTATTACGGCTATCTCCTCGTGACCTGGTTGCCCGATTACCTCGTGGAAGTGCGCCATATGACCATCCTGAAAGCCGGGATGCTTTCCTCGCTCCCGTACCTCGTGTGGACGATTGCAGAACCCGCAGGAGGCTGGCTGGCCGACCGGCTGGTCCGCCTGGGTTGGAGTCAGACCCGAGCCAGAAAAACTGTGATTGCGATCGGGTTCTCGACGGGGCTCCTGATGATTCCCGCGGCTTTTGTCGGCAACCTGACAGCCTGCGTGCTGCTGCTGGGCGGAGCTTCGCTGGCCGGGCTGGCCGGCGCCAATCAGCTTGTTGTCTTTCAATCCTGCGCGCCGCCCGATGAAATCGGCCGGTGGATGGGCATGGGAAATTTCATTGGAAACTTTGGAGGAATCCTTTCGCCGCTCGTCACCGGCCTCCTCATCAGCAGCACCGGATCTTATGCGCCCGGCTTCGTTCTTGCATCGGTTATCCTTCTTGCCGGGATATTCGCTTACGGGCTGATCGTCGGCGAATTGAAGCCGCCGGTGAAACTCGTGTGACTCCGGCCGGCGTCGGATTCCAACAGGCCGCAGGCTGTCGCTCCCGCCGTGAAGCCAGTCTCTATTTTTCTCCCGGCGTCGATTCGAAATAGGGCGCGGGTTCGGGGATAGCGGCCCCATCCTTGCGTGGCGACGAAGCCCCGTAATTGATGCCCGTTGAAGAATTATGAAGCACAGCCTGGCCGCCGCCCATGGGCGATGCGTAGGCGCCGCGCAGGATCAGGATGTGGCCCTTCTGCTGGAGGCCTTGCAGGACGAAGGGCGGAAAACGATCCTCAATCATAAAGTCGCAGCCGCCCCAATCGAGTTTGGTAAACCGCGGTGCTTCGAGCGCCGCCTGGATGTTCATGCCGTAGTCCACAATGTTTGAAACAAATTGCGCCTGCGCCTGCGGCTGATTGTATCCGCCCATGATTCCGAAGCCGATGTGGACGTCCCCCTTTTCCATGAAGGCTGGAATGATCGTGTGGTAAGGCCGTTTGTGCGGGGCCAGCACATCGGGGTGACTGGGGTCAAGGAGAAACATTCCGCCGCGGTTCTGCAGCAAAATGCCGAACTCGTCCGAAACGACCCCGGAGCCAAAGCCGGCGGAAAGGCTTTGAATTAGCGAAACGATATTGCCATCTTTATCAACCACAGATAAATAAATTGTATCATTTCCGGCACTGGGAGGATTGCCCGGCTCCACATCACAATGGGCTTTATTCATATCGATCGTGGCCGCGCGCCTGGCGGCATATTCCTTGGAAATCAGCCCCTCAACAGGGACCCTGGCGAATCTCGGATCGGCCAGGTAGCGCCGCAGATCGGCAAAGGCCAGCCGCTGCGCTTCCATCTTCACGTGCAGCGCGTCCACGCTGAAGAATCCCCACTCCGGCAGAGGAAACTTTTCAAAGATGTTCAGCATTTCGAGCGCCGCCATGCCCTGCCCGTTGGGCGGCAATTCGTAAACCTTCCACCCGCGATAGGTGGTGGAAATCGGATCGACCCATTCGGCCTGATAAGTGCTGAAGTCGGAAAGCGACATCACGCCGCCCTCGCGGTCCACCGTTTTCACAATGTCCTGGGCAATTGCGCCGCGGTAAAAAGCGCTTTCGCCTTCTTTGGCGATCAGTTCGAGAGCGCGAGCGTATTCGGGGTTCCGGAAAACTTCGCCGACCTTCGGCGGCCGACCGTTGGGCAGATAAATCCGCCGCGCGTTTGCATCTTTTTCAAGCAGCGACTGGCCGCTCCTCCAGTACGCGTCGATAAATTCCGTGACGGGGAACCCGTGCTGCGCAAAATAGATGGCGGGCGCGAACAATTCCGCCCAGGGCAGGCGGCCAAAACGCTGATGCAGCTTGGCCCAGCCTTCCACGCATCCCGGCACGGTGATGCTGAAGACGCCCTCCTGCGGCATCTGCGTGTAACCTTTTTGCCTGAGGAAATCGACCGTCAGTTTCTCCGGGGCCCAGCCGCTGGCGTTGAGGCCGGCCAGTTTGCCGGTTTTTGCCTCCCAGTGGATGGCGAAAAGGTCGCCGCCGATGCCGCTGTTCATCGGCTCGACCACACCCATGGCCGCGTCCGCCGCAATCGCCGCGTCCGCCGCGGAGCCGCCGCGCGCCAGGATTTGCGCGCCCGCCTGCGATGCCAGCGTCTGACTCGTGGCCACAATACCCAACTGCGTGATCACCATTGACCGCGCCTGGCTGCGGTCCTCGTGGCTTGTGTAATTCTGCGCGCGCATCGGCATGACCGCTGAAATTATGGCCGCCATCGCAATCTGAAGCAACGTCAGTTTTCGCATCGGGCCCCTTCCCGAGAGAATCGGATTTGAGAAAGGGAAGATTATCACCAATAAGGGCGAGCAGGAAGAACGAAAGAAGAAGTCGCAGCTGGCGCTGCGAAATTTAACCGGCCCCGGCACGGGCTTTTGAGATTTTCCTTTCCGCGCCTTGCTAAGGAAAACGTCCCGCGTGCCGGCGCACGCGCAGGCCGTGCGAAGCCATCGCTTCAAATTCCGCTCGAGTGGGCGGGCGCCAGTCGTCGAGCAGGGTCAGGTCTTCTTCGAGTTCTCGGCGGTCTTTGGGGGCCATGAGGACGACGGTCACCGCCGGGTGAGCCAGCGCGAAGCGGTACCACTCGCGCGGCGGGGGCGGCACAAAGCCGTCCGGATCGCTTTCCGTCCGGCGCGCCAGGGCTCCCCAGCGCTGCGCCGTGTAGGCGATCACCGGCATTCCCAGCCGTGTTGTAACCGGAAAGACGTCCTGTTCCGCTCCGCGGTGCGCGGCGTTGTAGCGCACCATCAGCAGATCGATTTTCTTTTCAGGCGCGCACTCGGCGGCCAATTCGCGCTGATGCGTCGTCAGGCCGATCAGTCTCACGCGGCCCTGTTGCTTTGCTTCGCGAATCGCTTCCAGTGCGCCGCCCGGGCCGGTGATTTGCCGCCATTCGGATTTGTGCTCGACGTAATAGAAGGTCACCACATCGATGCGGCCGGTGCCGAGCGTGCGGGAGGAATCCTCAAGTTTACGCCAGGCGGAGGTGGCGTCACGGCTGTCAAGCTGCATGGCAATAACGACGCGGCTGCGGTCGATCCGACCCAGTCGCAGCGCCTGGGCAATCCCGTCGTCGTAGCCGCACCAGTTCAGGTAATTTAACCCGCGCTCGACGGCGAGTGCCACGTCGTCGGCGGAAAGATGCGTATTCCCGCGCGTCGCAAGCCCCAGGCGTACGACAGGCGGGCATCCACCGCCCAGTTTGGCGCGGCGGGGCATTTTGCCAGGATACAAGTCAGATTGTGAAGATGTTTTTCCCTGGGCTGAGATTGCGGAGAACCTGCCACTCATCATCGAGGCAAGACAAAAGAAACTGGCCTCCGGGGCCACCCGGAAAGAAAGTCAGGCGGATTTGCGCGCGTAAATTCCTTTTTGAGCAAACCTGAAACATGAAGCGCCAGTCCGATGACTTCCCGTCAGCCCTGCTGCTCTTTGCAGTTGATGCAGAGACGCGTCCACGGGACCGCAGTCAGGCGCGCTTCGGAGATCGGTTCCTGGCACACCTCGCAAATGCCGTAGGTCCCTCGCGCGATCCGCCCAAGGGCGTCCTCGATGGCGCGCAGGAGCCTGCTATCAGTCTCTTGCAGGCGGACCTGCACTGCGGCCTCGCTTGCGGCACTGGCCTGGTCAGCGGGATCACCGTGCAGATGTCCTGCAGAAGGGGCAAGAGTTTCCCTTCCCCTGGTCGCTGCCAGCAACTCCTCCCGTTTGGCCAGCAAAAGTTGCTTATATCGCTCCAGTTCTTTCTGGTCCACTTCGATTTCCGCCTTTTCAAATAGCTTTCAAAGCCGGCGCACGCCGGGATTGCAGACTTCAAAAATTGTGCTGCTGAACCCTCCCACCGGCTCTGTGGCAATCGGGTCCTTCTACACCCAGTATAATCGAGAACAAGTGTTTCTTGGAAGGAACAGCATGGCTTTCGCGCGGTTGGCAATCGGGTGCGCCGCTTCAAAAAAATGCCGGGTGAAATTTTCCACCCGGCAACAGGAACCTTCTGGTCGTGCGGCCGCCAGTATCGGCTATCGAAGACCTTCCGCATGGACGGCAACACTGTGCGGATTCATGCAGGACCTGACGCCCCCTTGCGCCTCCTCAGAGGCCCATGAAGACGCGGCATCAAAGCCGACGAGGCTCTGCAAGGCATCCACATTCTGGATCAAGAGCGTTGAGCCTTTGATCAAAATCCAGCCGCGCGCGCGGAACTCTCCCAGGGCGCGGGTGATAGTTTCGCGCGAGGTCCCGATCAACTGGCCGATCTCTTCGTGCGTCAGAGTCAAAGTTGCGCGGATGCCATCCTTCCGCTTTTCGCCGTTTTCGGCCCACTCGAGTACAAACCGCGCCACCCTCTTCCTTGCGGAGTCGCAAAGGCCAATGGCGCGAAGCTGCTCGCAGGCTTCCTGATAGCTGGAACTCAATTGCCTGGCCGCCTCAAGCGACGCCCGGGGATGATCGCGCAGCAGGCGCAGGAACTCATCGCTTCTCACAAAGTTCACCTGGCAGGGCTCGATCGTCTGCGCCGTAGCCTGGAACGGAGTGCCGGAAACAACCGCATGGAGTCCCAGGATCTCGCCCGCCTTGGCGATCCTCAGGATCATCACCTTGCCGCTTGCCGACCCGATTGAAAGTTTCGCCCGCCCCGTTGACAGCACGAACACACCCCGCGGAGTTTCGCCTTCGACAAACAGCACGGCGTCGGCAGGATACGTTGTCATCACCTTGATGCGTTCAAATTCCTTTGCCGCCTCCGGTGAAAGCGCCGAAATAAAACCCGGCGCGGGCGAACTCTGACGGTGTGCGCTGTTAGGTTCTCCTATACGCATCTTGCCCTCCTTATTGGTTTCAGCCGCCATGCCCCTTTTCCGCTCAGCGCTCTTTCTCCGAACCCGGGCTTGGATGCGGGCTGTTGACGGTTTCTGCCTGGCCATGGAAAGCCCCCGAAGCTCTTCAAACGTCCTGCAAATCCGGTTTCGGGAAAACTTGCAGCATGTCGCTCCGCTCCCAGGAGCGGCCAGCCGTGTCCAATCCTAAAGTATTCTGCCCCTCATGGCGGAACCAAATGCTCGTACGCGTTGGAGTGGTGCAAACACGGTTCCTTTCGACGATAAATTCTATGTCCCGTGCCATCCGCAAGTTACGCGCACCAACGGGCTTGATGGCGAATTGCGGGTGATCGTATGGTGGCATCGGTGACGAAATCAAGTCACTTGCAAACTCACGATCTTCCCTCTCCCTTAGATGATCACCGTGTCATTTCGTATCATTAAGTTACGGCGCACGCACGAGCGATCGTCGAATGCCACTTCCGCTTATAGACTTTTAATCTGCTGAGTAGTAGACTTTCCCTCTTTATATGCTTGATATTTTGAATGGTAGGAGCGTGCTAATGGCAGATCGACCGGTTCGGCGTCGTGGATTAATGCCAATTGCAATCCTAATCCTGCTGACAGCTTGTGAAATTCCCTCTGCCCGGGCGCAGGAACTTGCTGCGACTCCACCCATGGGCTGGAACAGTTGGAACCATTTTGGCTGCAAGGTAACGGACGCTATTGTCCGCGAACAGGCCCGTGCCATGGCCACAAACGGCATGAAGGCCGCCGGCTATGAATACGTGAACATCGACGACTGCTGGCAGGGCCAGCGCGATGCCAAAGGATTCATCCACCCGAACAGCCGCTTCCCGGACATGAAGGCCCTGGGCGATTACATCCATAGCCTGGGATTGAAATTCGGCATCTACTCCTCACCCGGCCCCAAAACCTGTGCCGGCTACACTGGAAGTTATCAGCATGAGAAGCAGGACGCCGAAACCTACGCTTCCTGGGGCGTGGATTATCTGAAGTACGACTGGTGCAGTGCGCGCCAGGTGTATAAGCCCTCGGAAATGCCGGCGGTATATAAGAAGATGCATGACGCGCTGGTCGCTACAAACCGCCCCATTGTTTACAGCCTGTGCGAATACGGAATGGACCGGGTGTGGCAGTGGGGACCGTCTGTCGGCGGCAACCTCTGGCGTACGACGGATGACATTGAGGACAATTACACTCGCATGGCCTTCATCGGCTTTGGACAGGCCGGACTTGCGCGCTTCGCCGGGCCCGGCCATTGGAACGATCCCGACATGCTCGAAGTCGGCAACGGCCACATGAACGCTGACGAATACCGCACCCACATGAGCCTGTGGTGCATTCTGGCGGCGCCGCTCATTTCCGGAAACGACCTCACGAAAATGTCGCAGGAAACCCTGGCCATCCTGACCAATCCCGAAGTGATCGCCGTCGATCAGGACCCGGCCGGAATTGAAGGGCACCGCGTATCCGAGGAAGGCCCGCTGCAGGTCTGGATGAAACCCCTCGCCGACGGCAGCAAGGCCGTGGGGCTCTTTAATGAAGGCGAATCAACGATGCCCGTCACCATCCACTTCAAAGACATCGGTTTCACTGGCAAGGTCTCAGTTCGTGACCTGTGGGAAAGAAAGGACCTCGGAACTTTCAATGGCAGCTACACGGCACAGGTCCCGCGCCACGGCGCAGTCATGATCAAAGTCACCTCGGGAAGCTAACACGCGCTCAGGCAAAATGACCTCCCGTACCGGAGGGGTCTGCGGAACATATCAGAAGGCGGAAAGATGAACATCAAATATGAACCCACGCCAATCATGAAGCCGCTGGCCGGCCTGTGCAAACACCGCTGGGTGGATCAGGAAAGCCCCTACCTCGTGTCCCAGGTGTGCGAATTCTGCCATCTCTACCGCTACCGCGTCGCCCCCATCTCCGACTGGGAATATCGCGCCCCTATTCCCCGTGTTACCTACGGAATCGAAAGCGATTGATCCTCTTCAGCACGATATCTGCAGGATAACTCAAACGCAACGCTCAAAACGGAGCCGGCAAGCCGCGTCGTTCTGTTTCCAGCCGTCCGGGAGCAACTGCTGGCAGGTTACCGGAAAGACCGAAATTTCCATACTGAATGAAGTATCTCCGTATTTCTTTGAAAGGAAATACCCGGGTCGCTCTCTGCGCTCATGATGACAAGTGCAAAGTCCATCTTTCAGCAACGCGCCAGGCCATCCTCAAGCAGACAGAACCCGGCACGCGTGGGCTCGCGCAAAGATTTTTCTTGACAAGGAATGGCTACTATGCTAGTCTTGTCAAAGTGGTTTCGGCCCCGGAGGACCGGCGCTGGGATGAAACGCGGAAAATTGGGATACACAGTCCGGATGGACTGCTTAATTCTATGTAATTTGCTGAAAATAAATGTCGGAACTAAAGTGGCATCAAAATTGTGGGACAAAAAACATTGATTTTGCAAAAACGAACCGGAGAAGTTGTTGAAAACAAAAGATCGGCACTTCAAAATGGGACAAAACGAACCGGAAAACCAGCCGGAGAAGTGCTTTAGAATCAGCAAGTGTGCAAATACGAACCGGAGAGCGAAGCTACCGAACTTGTTGAAAACACGAAGGGGCCCCAAAAACGAACCGGAGAAAATGTAGCCTATTTCTTGGGAAGCTTCACCCCCGAACTGGCGTCTTGCGTTGACTTGGAAGTTTGTCTGATCAAACCCGGAATCCCGCCCCCAGGCTCCGTGCTGCTGGAACCGTCACATCGGTGATCATGAAGCAAGTAAGCGATCACGCACCCGCAGGGGCGGCGGCAGGTTTTTTCCGGCGAACGATCGCCGCATATATGCCGCCAAAAAACGCACCGACGATCATCGTGTAAGCAATCCACATGACGAGTTGAGGCGCAAATGCCAGCAACATGTATTTCGGCCAGAAGGCGACATGTTCATATTGAGGCGGGACGGCATCATAATGCGTGCCCCAATTGTAGCGCATTGCGAAAAACATGATGATGGCAACAGGGATGCGCGCGGCATAGGCGTAGGCGATCTGTATCCGCGCCAGGTCCCGCCAGGGCACATACTGCAAGACGACGGCAACAACGATCAGGAGAAGGCCCAACGCGAGATGCCCTGGAAAAGTAAAATTGGTCGCAAACGCCAGACCCGCACCCAGCATGAGGACCACGAACCCGAGAAGCGCGAAGCCGATGGTCTTGCCAAAGCTGGATGGCCCGCGACCCTGGTCGATCAGCTTCACGGCAAAATACGGTCCAAAGATGATGGGCAGCCAGGAGATGCCGACGATCGCCGCCCCGCCGCCTTCGGCCCGGCTGAAGAGCACGCTTGGCCAATGTTGCAGTTCGCCGATAAGCCTCAGCAGCGTTACGGCCAGCGTGATGAGCGCAGGCACCAGAACCAGTCTCGTTACATTCAGTTTCAATGGAGTCGAATTCTCGGCCATGGGGGTCTCCTTTCAACAATGTTCAAGATCAGAGACGCAAGGGGCCCTTTGTAAACGGGACTGCTTCAGACACCTAATGGCCCGATTCTACCCGGCATTGAGCCGAAGTGCCAGCGGAATTTCGCATGGTCGTTCAATGGGAATCTGCATTTCCAGTCGGTTGAAAATAGGTTATTGTTGCTCCCACGGAGGAAAAGCCCATGCGCAGAATTTCATTGCTTGCATTTACATTCACCTTACTGCTCGCGCCTTCGGGCATAAAGGCGCGGACAAACACCTCCAGGGTCCGGCTTGCAATTGTCGGCCTGGACCACGACCATGTCTGGGGAATTCTTAAGGACATCAGCGAGGTCCCGCAGGCGGAGCTTGTGGCCATTGCGGAACCGCCCCCCGAATTGGTGCAGAAAGCCAAGGCCCGTGTTCCGGCCAGCGTGAAATTCTATGCCGATTACATCGCCATGCTCGATCAAATGAAGCCGCAGGCCGTGATCATCACGACGGAGACGGACCATCACCTTGCGATTGTCCGCGAGTGCGCAAAGCGGCATATCGACGTGGAAATGGAAAAGCCCATGGCGACGAACGCAGCCGACGCGCGCGAAATGGAGAAGCTGGCGGAGGCCGCACACATCCGGCTGATGGTGAACTACTTCAACAACTGGCTGCCCTCTTATCAGGAACTTTATCGGCAGGTGAAGAGCGGAAAGCTCGGGCCTGTCCAGCAGTTCATTGTGCAGTATGGCCATCAGGGGCCGCGCGAAATCGGGACCTCCAGGGAGTTTGCCGCCTGGCTCTACGATCCGGTCAGGAACGGCGGTGGGGCGCTGATGGATTTTGGCTGCTACGGCGCCGCGCTGGCGCTCTGGCTGAAGGGAATGCCTCGGAGCGTCTATGCCCACTCTCTGAAACTCAAGGTGAGCCAGCACAACGCCGTCGAGGATGATGCCGTGATCGTTCTCGAATATGCGGACGGCACCGGGGTCCTGCAGCCTTCATGGGACTGGCCCTTCTCCATGGAGCGCATTCAGGTGTTCGGCCCGCATGGAAGCCTGCTGGCGCTCCCCGGAGCATTGCTCTTTCGCGCTTCTGGGACGCAGTCTTCAGGGCAGTTCCCTGACGGCCAGCCCGAAGCATTGCCTTCGTTGTCCCCGGCGCAATCGAACCCTATCGGATACCTCGTCGATTGCATTCAGAACAACAGGCCGATTACGGGGTTGCTCTCGGCCCGTCTGAATGTCGAAGTGAATAAGATCCTCGATGCGGCGAAGGAATCGATCCGCACGGGCAGGGCCGTGGTGATGGCGCAGCAATAGCCGGCAAAAGAAACGTGACGATGTACAATTTCGCCGCGGCTCAGCGATAGCGCCAGAGGAAATAGAATGACATGGCAAAGCCGATGCAAACGACAAAGGCTCTCACCCGCGCAGGATTGATCCTCTGCGCGAAGAATGCGCCTCCGTAACCTCCAAGCGCGGCCCCCACCAGCATGATCAGGGCTTCCGGCCAGAAAACAATCCGGGCCACGATGAATGCGATGATGGCGACCGCGTTGATGGTCGAAGCGAGCAGCGTCTTCAGGCCGTTCATGGCATGAATATCGCGGAATGGGAGAAAGGTGAAGAAGGCAAGCATGAGGATCCCGATTCCGCCGCCAAAAAAGCCGCCGTAAACCGCGATGAAGAATTGGATGAACGAAACGCCCGCCACAGACCTCCACGATGCTCCATCGTGCGGTCCGGCGTGTCTCGCACTTGCAGTCGGCTTTTTCCCGAATGCAAACAGCAGCGTCGCGCCAAGAAACAGGAAAGGAATCAGGCGCATGAACGTCCGCTGCGGTGTGTGCAGCAGCAGGTGGGCGCCGAAATAACCGCCGATCAGGCTGGCGAATATCAATGGAACCAGCACTCGAGGGCCGCGCGGCAGTCGGTTGCGGTAAGCGACCGCGCTCAACATGGTTCCCGGCCACAGAGCCACGGTGGAAGTAGCATTGGCTTGGATGGGCGGAACGCCGGCAAAGATCAGTGCCGGAAAAGAGAGAAAGCTGCCGCCTCCGGCAATCGAGTTCATGATGCCGGCGCCGAGGGCGGCAAGGAACAGAAGGATGGCATTCGCTATTGTCATGGTCTCGCTGGAGATTGAGAGAAGCTCTGTGCTGCAAGCAAAAGCACTATCATCGCATAAATTGGCAAAAACGCGCGCCTGGACCGAATTCCGGGCGCTGCCTGAAGTAAACGTTCGGAGGCGGCACGCCGCACACGTGTCATTGCTTCGGCGTCGGCGATGAGGACTTCTTCTTGCGGAAGATATTGATGAGGTCCTGGACGGCATTGCCGGGCTGCATATTCTGGCTGGCACCGGAAGGAGGAGCGACTGGAAGCCCGCCCAGAACTCCCCTGGTTGTCTTTAGAGCAAACCTGGGACTGTCGAGCGTCCCTTGAAGTGCGAAGGGGAACGAGAGCTTGCCGCCGGCAAAGGTGGCTCCGGAAAGACCGGCGACCAGGTTGGTCAATTCGCTTTGTCTTGCGAACACGCGGGCTGTGCCTGAGTAGCTTATTGGGTAGTCCCCAGTGAGCAGAACACTTCCCGCGGCGTCCACATCGACATCGTTACTCACGATGCGGACGTTACGGCTCACAAGCCGCTGGTCAGCGAGGTTCAAGTCGGCCGCGATCGAGGAGAACGCGGCCGGATCGCCGGAGGATGCTCCGATACCGGCCATCCGCACCAGCAGCAGGAGGTTTTTGTTCAGTTGCAGCGTGGGAAGCTTTCCATTACGGACGGTAACCTGGCCTGTGCCTCTGAGACCGCTCAACGGGTCGGAAGAATGCGCAGCCTCACCATCGAGATCAAGATTGCCTTCCATCGTACCGGTCATCTTCCCGCGCGCAGCCGGAAAGGCGTTGAGCAGTTGGGCCAGATCAATCTTGTGAAATGTCGTCCGGATGCTGTAAAGGAGGTCCTGATGGGAAAAATCAGACGCCGCTTGCCCTTCAACGGTCCCGCCAGCCAGTTTCAGGGAGAGATCGTCGAGAGAAGCCTGTTTTGGAAAAACCTGGAGGTTCGAGTTCACCGAAGAGGCTTCGATGGCCCCGAAACGGAGCAAGTCGGCATGGAAAGAGCCGCGTGCTACCGGAGGAGCAGTGTTGTCGCGGGCTGAAACAATCCGGCCGGACGCCGGCCGCTTTGAAGCTAAAGACCCGGCCTGGGTCGGAGCCGTCAAAGCGTTGAGGTTGACATCCTGGAGTTGGCATGACAGCCCTTGACCATCAAAGAACGTCGGTCCAGGGGCGCCTGAAGGCAACAGGTTCGCAATGGTCACAGTTCCGTGATTGATTTCGATTTTCGAAATTGTGCCAAGGGAAAAGCCGCCCTGACCGGAGGCAGCAAGGTCCGATTTTTCGCTCTCTTGTTGGGGAGAGTTTTCAAAGTTCCATTGTCCCGAGGTATTGCTGAGCATATGGATGTCAGGATTCTCCACAATCAAAGACCGGATGACTACTTTCCGGTCCCACAACGGTCCCCACTCAAGCAGGGCGTAGATTCGCTTAGTTTTGATGAAATCGCCGGGCGGAAAACCTTCAGGATTTCCAACAGCGAAATCGTCAACCTCGATCGCAAGATCGGGAAACAGCGTAAGCCGGAGGCGGCCGATACGCGCCGGTTTACCGGTCGTTCTTTCGAGGTACGCTGCGACCTCGGGGCGGTAGCGGTTGACATCCACCAGCACCGGCACCACGAGCACGCACAACAACGCCAGCACGCCCAAAACAACGACGGCAACGATCAGAAATTTCCTGGTGCGGGCAGACATTCGGACGTCCTTTGGCAATCGTGCGATGACATCAGCCACGGACAAAACTTCCATGGGCCTTGCGACGGGAATTATTCCGTGCATTCGCAGCGCGAAGACTCATGGTTTTGGATGATCACCGTGCTGACCGGCCTTGGCTTCTGCGGCCGCCGTCACGCGCGTGAAAGCGGCTGTGTAGTAATCGAAAAATGGCTTCAAGGGCGGGGCCAGTTGCACGGTTTCTGTGAATCCATTCACATCTCCCCGCTGTATGATGCGGCGCGAGAGCCACCCGGGAAGAGGCTGAGGCCCTCCGTCGGGAGTGAAATCGATCTCCGGCCCTGCAACGTTCACCCGGTATCGGCTGATAAAGCCGGTGGACGAATAAACCTGGTAGAGAAACGAATCTCCCGAGGGCGCACGAGACAAAATTCCAAAGGAAGATTCGTTATTTGCCGGAACTTGCCCGGTTTCGGCAAGAGAGAGGGTCTCTCTGAAGACCATGACGCGCTTGTCGAGGTCATAGGAAACGGAGAGGTGGACTTCACCGGGAGGACTGTGCTTGTCCATCTGGCCTTTCCAGTCGCCGATCAGCCATTCGATCGAGGAAAAGTCGGGCTTAGGCGGCAGGGGAATGCGGTACGTGGAGGATTGTTTTTCGCCCCCCGCGGCAAGCGCAGGCAGGAGCAAAATCATGGAAATTGCTGGAGACAACATGAGCCGGTGTCGTCGAAAAAACCCATTCATTAAGGCTGCCCCCTGTAAACAAAGCCGATATGGCTTCGCTGATGAAGAAATATGCGGGCGTTCGACATTCCGGTGCGGCCCAGCAAGGCGGCAAGCTCCTCAGGAGTGTATGCGGCGCGAACGGAGTCTTCAAACAGCCTTTTCATAATGCCAGAATAATGGCGGCCGTACCACCGGACGTGCCACGGATACGCAAACCGTGAGGGCCGGCGCAAGTCGCGCACGAAGACCGCACCTTCCGATTTTGCCACGCGGCGCATCTCGTTGAACACCCTGGCAGGGTCGGCAAGATGGTGCAACACGGAATTGGAAATGACAATTTCAAATGAGCCGTCAGCAAAGGGAATCTGGTCCGCATTGCCAATCTGGAAATGCACGCGGTTTTTGAGCCCTGCCGCTTCAGCCGCCTTGCGCGCGGCCTTCACCATGTTGGCGGACCGGTCGAGGCCGACAATCAGCGCGCCGGGGCATCGACGCGCGATTTTCAGAGCGATATTGCCGGGCCCGCAACCGACATCCAGCAACCGGCCCGTCAGCGCTCCCTTGTCCGCCGAAAGGGATAACATCTGGTCCACAAACGTATTGTCGAGTGCATCCAAATGCTCCTGCGCCGCGGCGGAAGCATACGCCGACACCTCGTCCTCGTTGTCCATGATTTCGGGCTCGGGCCTGCGTTTCATCTCAAGCCATCTCATCACGAAGAGTCATTCTAACGCAACGAGGAAGAAAGCGGCGTGTACGGATTTTCCGCTTTTTTCCTGCGCCTTGGACGGCCGCGGCGGGCCAGGCCATGCCCCACGAGCGCACGTTGATTCCGTGCGCAGTAGAACGCTTTCATGTTTTTTGCGGACCACACGAATTTTTGCTTGCATCTTGCGTTCAGGTTCTGTCATTATGAACCGCAGAAATGGATCTCTTCAAGTAAGCGGCTTTCCACCCCCGCGAGGGGGCTGCTTCACCCATTTCAGGGAGAACCGAGATATTTGGCCTGCCTTTATGACATCTCGGTTCCTCCCGCTTAAAATCCGCAATTTAATGAAAAGGAAAAGCTCATGGCAATTGCCCGGTCGTGTGCCGCCTGCGGCCCAATGACAGGGCCGCTCTATTTGGGGTTGGCGGATCCGAACGGCGTGAAAGGCCACAAGTCGTCATGTTTTTTAGCCGATATGTAATCAGACATGGAACGTCGCCCGCAGGTGACGGAAAGAGCCGATCCGGAAAACAAAAATCGATGAGGGCTGCCTGGGGTTTTGCGGGTGAGGGACAGGCCGGCCGGAACACAAAATGAGGACCGACAACCGTGAGCTTTATTAATTTTGCTTCGCGTGAGATCAATTGCAAAATTGTCTATTACGGGGCGGGTCTCGGAGGCAAGACCACGAATCTGCAGTGGATCTTCGAGCGGACTGCGGCGAAGTCTGGAGGCAAGATGCTCTCACTCGCCACGGAAACCGACCGCACGCTCTTCTTTGATTTCCTGCCACTCGATCTCGGGACTGTCCGCGGATTCAGGACCCGTTTTCACCTCTACACCGTCCCCGGGCAGGTCTTTTACGATGCCAGCCGTAAACTAATTCTCCGGGGAGTTGACGGCGTGGTTTTTGTAGCTGACTCGCAGCCGGAACGCATGGACGCGAACGAGGAGGCCTTGGACAATCTTCAGACTAATCTCAAAGATCACGGCTACGACTTTGCCACGATTCCATATGTCCTTCAGCTCAATAAGCGCGACCTGCCGAACGCGCTGCCGGTTGAAGAACTCAAGAAAACGCTTTCAAGGAAGAATGAGCCGGTGTTCGAAGCCATCGCAGTTCAAGGCATTGGTGTATTTGAAACACTGAAGGAAGTCGGCCGGCAAGTGCTCATGGAACTCAAGAAAGGCTGACCGCGGCCCGCAGCGGACATCGTGTACGATTGCTCAGGGAACCATTGCAATTGAACTGTGAATTCCGTCGAGCTGCATGCAACAACCTGCTGCCCAAACCGTTCAATTAGAGCCTGCCTCCCGATTCCACCGTTCCGGTCAATTCAAAGAAGTGGTGCCCCATAATGGCAAGCGTCAGGGCTTTGTCCAGATGCTGCCGATGGCGGCGCATGGCCTGGACGAGGAATCTCCAATACTCTTTCCTGTAATCACTCCGCAGGCCCTGCCTCCACAAAGACCGGCCTACGGCAAGCACGTCCGAGAAAACGATTGGAGTTCGTGTAGGCGTACCCAATTGAGAAAGAAAATTCAGGACCCGGTTGAAATATTCCCCTGGATGGTAAATCGTCTCCAGAATCCGCCGATAGCCGTCAATCAGTTCCTGTTTGTCCATCCGAGGAATGAAGTTCATATCAACGAGTGTATTGCTGCCGAGGCTCTCTCGGATGAGCCGGCCCTCAGCCTTCAGCCGCCGCCACAATTGGGTATTGGGCAAGGCACTGAGCAGCCCCACCATGGAAATGGGGATCGCGGCTTCGCGGATAAACTGGATCTGGCGCTCGAAAACGTCGGGCGGATCGTTATCAAATCCGACAATGAAGCCTGCCATCACTTCAATCCCGTAAGACTGGACCAGCTTGACGCTGTCCAGCAGGTCCTTCCGCAGGTTCTGAAATTTCGTGGTTTCTTTCAGGCTTTCCGGCACCGGCGTTTCAATCCCCATGAAAACGCCGTTAAAATGCGCGTCGCGCATGAGTTCGAGCAGTTCCTTGTCCTCGGCAAGGTTCAGGGATGCTTCGGTGAGGAACGTAAATGGGAAGTTGTGATCGCGGTTCCACCGGACGAGTTCAGGAAGCAGCTTCTTTACGTTTTTCTTATTGCCGATAAAGTTGTCATCAACCAGGAAGACGCGCCCTCGCCATCCGAGATCATGAATCTGACCCAGTTCAGAAAGGACCTGCTCAGGCGTTTTGGTGCGCGGGCGGCGGCCGTAAATTTCAATAATGTCGCAGAACTCGCAGGTGAATGGGCAACCGCGCGAGTATTGCACGGCCATGGCGCTGTATTTCCGGAGGTCAAGCAGGTTAAGCTGCGGAACCGGCACTTGCGTCAGGTCCGGGAGCACGGGCGCCTTATAATGTGCGCGCGCAGCACGGGCCTCGAGGTCCTTGACGAGGACCGGAATCAATTCTTCGGCTTCGCCTTCCACAACGTGGTCCGCCTCGGCAATCGTCGGGTCTTTAGTGCTGGCAATCGGCCCTCCAACGACGGTTGGCAGCCCGCGCTGTTTGGCACGCGCGATCACCTTCTTCATGGAGGGTCCCTGGACCATCATGCCACTCAGGAACACCAAGTCAGCCCAGTCCAACTCCGAATCCTTAAGGGGCCGCACATTCAGATCGACGGCGCGCTTCTCCCAATTGGCAGGAAGCATGGCGGCCACGGTCAGCAAGCCCAGAGGCGGATATGCAGACCGTTTGCCCTGGAAAGGGAGCGCATGCTTGAAACTCCAGAATGTGTCGGGAAATTCAGGGTAAACCATCAAAACTTTCATTGGGCGGTTCCAACTCACTTTGAGGGAGGATACTTGCTGCCCCTTTATTAATGCACCAGTCTATCACACCACTTTCCTGCTCCAAAACGAAATTCGCGAGTGAGGGATGGCGATTAAAGTTTTGCGACGCAATAGGGAAAAAGTTAATGTTGAAATGCTCTCGCGCTCGTGACTTTTTCCGTTAAAAATAGAAAAACCACGGATGACGTGCAGAAATGAAATTGCGTTTGTGAGAAAGGACCAGGCAGACCCAGTCCATTTATGACTCATCTTCCCCCGGCCGTGCTTCCTGACATTAGAATCTTTGCCGCGTATGCCGTGTTTCTCGGCAGCTATCTGGTTTTTGCCATCGGCAAGTTTCCCGGCATGAAGATCGATCGTCCGGGGGCGGCGATTATCGGCGCGGTCCTGATGGTTGTGTTTCGCGTTGTCCTGCCGCAGGATGCACTGCACTTCATTGATTTCAGCACCATTGTGCTGCTGTTTTCGATGATGCTCATCGTGGGCTATTTGCGCCTGGCAGGATTTTTCGAGTGGATCACGGACTTGATTCTGACGAGATTGAAGCCGCATCATCTGCTGCCTACGGTCATCTTCACCTGTGGGCTGCTTTCAGCGTTCTTTGTGAATGACATCATCTGCCTCGTGATGGTCCCCTTCGTGTTGTCGGCAACGAGGAGGCTCGGCCTCAAGCCGCTTCCATATCTGCTGGCTGTAGCCACGGCTTCAAACATTGGCAGCGTCGCCACAATCACAGGCAATCCCCAGAACATGCTGATCGGCTCGATTTCAGGAATCAAATACAGTTCATTCCTGCTTCACCTGGCTCCCGTCGCGATGGCCGGGCTGTTTCTGGATTGGCTGGTGCTTCACCTTGTTTTCTCGCGTGCGGGAATCGCAGACCGGGTACTGGAAATTCCCGTTGCAGAAAGGGCAGGCGAGCGCTCATCGCTGATTAAGCCCGGAATCGTAGTCACAATTGTTCTCGCGGGTTTCATCGCGGGGGTACCTCCGGCGCTGATGGCGGCCCTGGGTGCTGCGATCATGCTGATAACCCGGACGCGCGATCCTCAACAGGCTTACGGCCAGGTTGACTGGGGAGTCCTGGTGTTTTTTGTTGGGCTGTTCGTCATCGTAGGCGGAGCGGAAAAAGCCGGGCTGGAGACCTTTCTTCTGGACTTTGCGCGAACGTGGAACCTGCAAAACCCGGGAATCTTCACGGCTGTCGTAGCCGCCATATCCAACTTGGTCAGCAACGTTCCCGCCGTCATGCTGATGAAATCGGCTGTGCCGGGCTTTGCGAATCCGCAAACCGGATGGCTGGTTCTTGCCATGGCGAGCACACTGGCCGGAAATCTAACTGTCACGGGGTCGGTGGCAAACATTATTGTGGTGGAACGCTCCAAGCCGGAAGTCGAGATCAGTTTTCGTGACTATTTCCGCGTGGGGTTGCCCGTCACGTTACTGACGCTTGCCTTTGGATTGGTTTGGCTCTGGTGGGTGAAGTAACGTATTTTAATCGGCGGTGGCCCGCTCGCGGTCGAAGTCGGTCGGGGATGTTTCGAATCCCTCGCAACGGGTCACCGGAAGCCGCGGGTATCTGGCAAACCGCTGGTCGGTTTCAGATTTGCGGCAGAGGTAAAAAGTCGAGCCTCGGCTGGATTGAATAACTCGCGCGTGCCGGCAGGAAAAACAAAGGCCCGCATCACGGCGCGCACGCTCCACATTTTCGTCTTGAGGGCGCATTACTTGATGCTGCAATGCGCCAGGCCGCGTTTTTCGAGGTACTGCTGGTGATATTCCTCCGCGCGCCAGAATTCCGATGCCGGTTCGATCTCTGTCACGATCGGGCGGCCAAAAATCCCTGCCTTATCGAGCTCTTCTTTAGATAAACGAGCGGCTTTCTCCTGCTCCGGAGTGTGGAAGAAGATCACCGACCGATACTGCGTCCCAATGTCCGGACCTTGTCGGTTCAGAGTCGTTGGATCGTGGCACTGCCAGAAAACAGCCAGAAGGTTATCATAGGAGACAACGGAGGGGTCGTATTCAACCTGTACGACTTCCGCATGGCCCGTCTTGTCTGTACAGACATCCTTGTAGGTCGGGTTCTTCAGCGTTCCGCCCATGTATCCTACGGTTGTGTTCGTTACGCCATTCACTTGACGGAAAGTGGCCTCGACGCCCCAGAAACAACCCGCTCCAAACGTTGCCTTTTCCATATGCCACCCCCTCTTTCTCAGTAAGTTCAGTTACCCCCGTTCCCCCGTCTGTTTCTAAGTATTATTTCTTTGCACAGGAAAAGCAAATAGGATATGCCGCCTCATCGAGATGAACCGTTGCCCTCGTCTGAGGAGATCATCCGGTTGTCGTTCTCTCGCCCGGAAGTTAAACCAGGATTTTTTGTAGCACGGCATTTTCGGCGTTGCCAGATGCAGCCGGTGTAATTCCGCTGCGGAGTACATCTTCAAAAACATCATCTTCGGGCCTTACGGTTTGGTTCCGGCGCCGGAAAGCCCGAGGGACGCTCTCAAGGCATCGCCCGAAAACAGTCAGCCCGAAGCTCGGGCGAAGCCGCGCCCCCATACAGTGGCGACTCGCCCGAGCATGCAGTTCAGCTTGCTGATGTCATTATTACAGCTTTGGCGAGCGGGTTTTAATAGGATGAGCGGGTTTTAATAGTTAGACGTTCGGTAGCAGGAAGGGTCCCCAAGGACTTCAACGCTTCCGACACCAACTCGCCTGCCTGCTTCTTTGGCACCGCCTGCCCATTAACTACGATAACCACCGGCTGTACAGGTCCTTTGGGGAAATTGCTTCCGCCAAAGTCTTGTGAGGCCACCCTTCCTCCTCCGCCGGAGCTACTGGAACCGCCAAACCCCCCGGTGCCACCCGATCCGCCAGACCCTCCGGATCCGCCCGAGCCGCCGGAACCACTGGACCCACCTGACCCTACAGACCCTCCGGTGCCAGCGGACCCACCGCCAGAACCACCAAGTATGCCAATGGTTGTCAGTTCAGGGTCGTTCTCAGGAAAGGTCGAGAGCGTGGGCCCATCAAAATCAAGCAGGCAAAAGCAGAACTCACCCCACATTCGGCATTCCGTCCGGCAACCGCCACCCATCACGTCCTGTCTGGCGTTTGTGGGCGTGGCCGAGAACACCAACGGACGACCACCTGGCTGTCGTTCGAGAAGTCGGGAAAACCAGTCTTGCAATTCATCGATCGGTTGACCGAATCGAGCCGCATCCGCTTTCGTAAGTTTGGCACCGGAAGCAATAGCGTCCACGACCGGCCTGATCTGTTGAGCGAAAGCCTGGGCCGCTGATACATCGCTCGGGTTCCAGTATGTGATCGCGACCCGTATGTCCTTCTTCTCAATCCCGCGCAGGCCTGACTGATTGACCGAAGAGCGCGGGTTAGCTGGCTGGGGTAATCTTTGTGCAAGCGTGTCCTGCGAAGTTGATATTCCCAGCACGCAAAGAACCGCAAGAACCTTTAGCGAAATAAAAAACTCCAGGATCTTGCGGTTACTCTCTTTCTTTCCTGACATGATGAGCCTCCCTTTGGTTTTGGTGGATTGGATTTCCCGCCGGAAATTTCTTTTCCGGCAGGGTTGACCACAACTTCTGATCATGGCTGAAGGGAGAGATGAAAACTCATGCCGGGCGTGTCACGCCATCATGAACTTTTCACAATTGAAAGTTTCGACGCCCCGACATATAATAAAAAAATTCGAGGCAGACATTCAAGGAGTTCCATGAAAGCCAACATTCATCCAGATTATCATGAGGTTCAGGTCGTCTGCGCGTGCGGCAACACATTCAAGACGCGCTCGACATACAAGGATGCCGTGCTGCACGTTGAGATTTGTTCGAACTGCCATCCCTTTTTCACCGGCAAGCAAAAGCTGGTTGACAGCGCCGGGCGGGTGGAACGGTTCCAGAGAAAGTACGCGAAGTATCGCAAGCATGATGCGGAGGCGCCGGCCAAGGAAGCCAAGGCTGCGAAATAGCGCCGCCGCTTGCAATCGGATTCCTCCTGAGTTTTTCACTCAGTTCCCAAGATTTAAACAGGCAGGAAGGGGCGTTGTCCACCAACCCGTCGCTTGACCCGTACATCACGAAGCCGAAGGTTTACCTCCTGGGCCGCCAGACTCTTGTGAGTGAAGAGTTGGCCCGCTTTCTGGAGGACGAAGGCGTTCTTTTTTCGACCGATACGCAGGCCGCGGCTGAGGTTCTGGCGGAAATTGCCGGTCGCACCTGCTATATGTCCTTTGGAAAGGGGCGTAAGTCAAATCAGGAGTACCTGGAGAATATTCTCAGTTCGAAACACGGCAGCGTGCTGGAACACGCCGTGTGGAACCTGCTGATCACAGGAGTGAGCCGCTCGCTGACTCACGAACTCGTTCGTCACCGGGCGGGATTCGGCTATTCCCAACTTTCGCAACGGTACGTGGACGAGGCCGACGCGCGCTACGTCGTGCCGCCGCTTTATCAGGAAAGCCCGGAACTCCGTGAGAAATGGCAGCAGACCATCGAACTCGTCCGCAAAGCTTACGTCGAGCTTGCTGAAGCCACCAGCCAGTACGTCCAGCAGAAGCGACCCGAGATGACTCCCCGCGATCGGCGCAAGTGGGCCCGGCAGGCCGCGCGATCAATCCTTCCGAACGCCACCGAAACCAAAATCTTTGTCACGGGCAATGGCCGCGCCTGGCGACACTTCCTCGAACTGCGCGGCAGCCCGCACGCCGATACCGAAATCCGCCTGCTGGCGGTGGAAGTCTGCCACGTCCTCAAGAAGGAAAGCCCCAACATCTTCCACGACATTGAAGTTTACGACGAAGCCGACGGCATGCCCGCTATCCGCGTCACCCATTCGAAAGTGTGATCCTCCGAAAAGATAGCGGCTTCAAAAACCAGCAACAGAGACGGTGTAATGCCATCCGCCAAGGTCGATGGGCCGCATGTATGAGAGGGCAATTCTCAAATCCATCAAACTCGGAGGCGACTTGACGAACCTTACACAGCCGGCTTGTTACACCGGGCGCGCAAGGCCTGTCGCTCCGGCCAGAGTTCGACATGCCATTATGCCTGTAGAGGCGGTCGACGAACGACTCCTTAAGACGTTTTACCCGGCGCGCGAGTTCACCATTGCGATGTAAGCCTTACTGTTGAACTTGCTGGAGGTGCTCGCGTGTGACATGTAGCGGATTTTGCCATAGACAGGCCGCTCGGGGCCCCAGGCACGGTCATGCTTGCCAGCAATGGCCCAGGCGATGCCGGCATAGCCGTTCGGATCGCGGCCGTCCAGTTCATAGCGATCATTCAGTCGCACGGCTATAGCAAACGCTTCTTCGGGTGAACGCGTCCACTCCAGGATTTTCTTGGCCCAGTACATCCGCAGGTAACCGTGCATCCACCCTGAAACGACCATTTGCTTTTGCGCGGCATTCCAAAGTGGATCGTGCGTCTCCGCATTCTCAAGCTGCCGCTCGGTATAGAGATGCTCGCGCTCGTCGCGGGCGTGCTGCCTCAGAGTGCGGAGCGCCCAGGGTTCCGCACAGCCCAGATTGTCGTAATGAGGATTATAGCGGCAGAAATTGACTGCCAATTCGCGGCGGATGATGAGTTGTTCGAGAAATGCCGCCTTATCTTCCGTGGGGACTTCGGCGCCCCTGACCGCGAGCGCAATCGTATGCGGGCCTAAATGGCCGAAGTGCAGATAGGGCGAAAGCCGGCTGGTATGCTCCCGGTCGGGATAATTGCGGCCTTCGGCGTATCCCGGCAGCCGCTCGCGCAGAAACCGACGGAGCAGGCTCAAACCCTCGGCCGTCCCACCACGCAGCGATCCCACCGGCCCGACGCTCCGGCTGATGGGAAGCCCTTGCAGAAAGTCCGAATCAGGGGACAACGAGTGCAACCCCTTCACCGATCGCCAGCGAACTTGAGGTCTTGATTCAGCGACGGGCACAAGAAACTCATCAAGCAGCGCAGAGATTCTGGGGCGGATCGTCCGCGCAGAATACTGTTCCTTCAACAGCAGCTTGCCGGGGACAATCACATCGGCATCAACAGTCCAGAAAGGCACGCGCAAATGCTTGCTTAAGGATTGCCGCCAATGTTCCGGTTTTCGGAGCGGATTTTCATCGCCAATTACCAGGCATGGGTTAACTTCATCACAAAATCTGTTCACATCATTCGCCGGCCATGCTCGCAGGACGAAACCGATCCCCCTGCGCACAAGTTGCGGGGCCAGCGCCCGGATTCCCTCAGCGAAGAATGTGTAAGAACGCAGGTTGGCGTTGGGATAATCGCCCACAACGCTGACAAAGACAACCACTGGCTTCTTCAGCAGGTTTGCGGCGTGGACGGCCGTTTCAAGTGCTGGATTATCAATTACCCGCTGTGCTCGCTGCATCCAGTAAACAACCGCCCGACCTTCAGAATTCATCGGGCCGCCGCGCCGCACAGTCACGCGCGCATCCTGATGCAGTTTTTCCAGTGGATCCATTGTCGCAGACTCAGGTCCCCGCGGCCTTCCGATACCTGGCCATGTGTTCCTGCATTGTCTTGTCGCCGGGTTCGAGTGCGAGCGCTTTTTTCTCGACGGCGACCGCCTGCTGATATTGACCGTTCGCATAAAGAGCTTCAGCGAGTGTGTCAATAAAGGCGGCTTCCTTCCAGTGGCTCAACTGGACAGCCTGTTGTGCTTGCTTCAGCGCTTCCGAGGGGTCTCTGTACCTGGGGTCCTCGGCGGTTGCCAGCAGCCAGGCGAGGTTGTTGCGGGCCTCGGCAAAATCCGGTTTCAGCCGGATTGCTTCGTTGTAATGCCCGATGGCTTCGGGGTACAGCTTTTGCTCCGCGCAAAGATCGGCCAGGGCTTCCTGAGCGTCGGCCGTGTGGGGGTCTTTGCCAACGATATCCACGAGCAGCTCGCGGGCCTTGCCGGGCTGGCCTTCACGCTCATAAGCCGCTGCGAGTCCCAGTTGCGCTGCCGGCGAATCCGGACTCAGTCGCAAGGCCTCCTTGTATTCCCTGATGGCCTCGGGAATATTGTTCTGGGCGAGGTAAACAGCAGCCAACTCTTCGTAAGGACGCTCATCCTTCGGGTATTCAGCCGCAGCCTCCTGAAACCGCTGAATAGCCTGATCGCCCTGCCGCTCAGCCCAGAGCTCGCGACCCTCTTTGATCAACTGCGTTACTTTCTGTGAGACGAGATAGTGCTCCGCCGTGGCAGCCATTGACATTAGAACAACGGCAATAGGAACAACAACGGCTTGCTTGGGAACCGCCAGGATGGCCCACTTATGAGGCCGATAAGCAAAAGGCGGTGGGACCAGGAGTGCCAGCAGGATGCCCCCTGCAAGACCTCCCGTGTGTCCCCAGTTGTCAATGACGTTCGGCATGCTGAGACCGATGGCATAATTCAGAACAATCATCAGGACCATCCCTTTGCCGAAGGCCATTTTCCAGCGCGGGGGGACGACCTCAGGATAGAAACGGCCCGTCACGAGCATGGCCCCGGCAATGCCGAAGATAGCGCCCGAAGCGCCAGCCGCGACATTGTGAGACATGGTCATCGAGAGCCACGAACTCGCGATGCCGGCGCCGACATAAATCACCAAAAAGCGCGCATAACCGTAGATACGTTCGAGGATGGGTCCAAGAAGATAGAGGGCGTACATGTTGATGGCGAGGTGAAACCAGCCGATGTGAAGGAACATCGGCATCACCAGCCGCCAATAGTCACCCCGCTTGAGGTACGGTCCGTAGGACGCGCCGAAATTCAGGAGGACATCTGTGTTACTTGAGCCGCCTGCCAGCACCGTTGCAATGAAAACCAGGACGCATGCTCCCAGCAGGGCCAGCGTAGCCACCGGCCAGTAACGGCGCTGTTTAAGAAAAACTGGAGGCAGAGGATCGATGCGAAAATGCCTGATCGGTTGTGGATGGTCAGCCATCGTCGCCCGCACAGACTGCGAACTCGATTCGGGTGATATTTCTACTGATCGTCAATGACTTCGTAATAGCTTTCACCTGCGCAGTTGCGGCAAAGAATCCGGCCATTAAGGTAATTCTCCCGGCCGTCGTTGACTCCTTCGCCGCACTGGTTGCAAGTAACGCGCGAGCGCGGCCGTCCGGGCAGGTCTTCTTCGCGAAGTTTTACGCGCACCCGCTGCGTGGCGAACAGCTCCTCATCGTCCATCACCTTATAAGCTTCGAGCTGCTGCTTATGGGGATCTGAGAAGCTCCCAAACATTTGCCTGGCTTTCTGCCGCGCATCATCGCGAGCTACGACGCGAACCGCCCTCCGAGTTTCGAGATCAACGAAGGTGGCCGCAACTTTCCCATAATCGAGAAATTTGAGCGACCGCTTGCCCAACCGGCACCCGGTCACAAGGCTGACGGCATCGGTCGCGCAGCGGTCAATTTCGACAAAGGTCAGCAAACTCTTGCGGTGCTTCAGCGGGTCGTCAATTCCAAGTTGCCGCAGGCCCAGCATTGCCATTCGCACTCCCAGGACCTGTCCCGGGCACATATGCCCGTGGCTCCGGGCTGCAAGATCGAGATATTCCTCAAGTGACTTCATGCCCTCGCCGTCTCTGGTTCGGTCAACGGCAATCTTTGGGTCCGCTCAGGAGCAGAGATCGCCCAGGCCATTTCAGGGGCGCGCACATCCTGCCGGTCAACAGACAGCACAAAGTTCACCGTGACCGGAAACTGAGCAACAACCGGCTTCCGGTCGAGAAGGAACGGTCGGAAGCGCCAGGAAGTCTTTACGATATTCTCGGCGGCCTCCCGGAACTCCCCGCCGCCTGCCTCCGCCTTGGCTCCGCAGATTTCACCCTTTCGGCCGACCGTCGCAATCACAGTGACACTGCGAATCTGCGCCAAAACAGGGACTACCGCAGGAAACACAAATTTCCTGCTTGTTAGCAGGTGCGATGCTGCTGTGCTCTCGTCCATCCATACCGTGGGTTGCTCTGAACAACCGGCGATGCCCTTCAGGGGCACTGCAAAAACAGCAAGCAGCACGCAAAGGAAGCATGTGTTCAAGAGAACGGTGCCGCATCTCCACACCATCGTGGTTTCAGGGTCTTGACCTCGCACGAAGGTTCTCCTCACGGAATTATAGCATTCTGATGGAGTGAGACCTGACGGCCTTTTCGTCGCCATCGGCGGCTGTCTGAAACAAGCGCAACGTGTTAGTATTTTGATTATGAAAAACATTTTTGTGTTATGGCGTCATCACAGTCAGAAGTACAGACTTGTCCTTTCCACGGCCGCGGGCGTCTGTCTGGTTGGTGCTGCGCTTGTTTTGGCGGCCACAGACCCCTGGAGCCCCGCCCAGGTCATTCAACCCAAGACCCTGGCCAGGGAGCTTCAGGGCCCGGGCAGCAAGCCGCTTCTCTTGCAGGTCGGCTTCGAGCGCCTTTTTGACCAGGGGCATATTCCGGGGTCAAAATACTGCGGGCCCGCCTCGGCTCCTGACGGCATCGCCAAATTGAAGGAATGCGTCGAAGGTGTTCCGCACGACCGGACCATCGTCCTCTATTGCGGATGCTGTCCCTGGCAGGAATGCCCGAACATCCGCCCGGCATTCAGGACGTTGAAATCAATGGGCTTCAAAGACGTCAAGGTCGTGCAGATTGAGAACAACTTCGGTCACGATTGGGCGCAGAAGGGTTTTCCGGTAAGCACGGGGCGCTAGTTCTCCCTGAGCCCGGCCGGCCATAGAAACTGCAAGAATCAAATTGGCATCTAAAGTATGAGGAAAGGGCAGGCAATCACCTGCCTCTGAACAAATATGATAAACAATATCAAAACGACCCTATTGCTTGCGGTACTGACTGGAATGCTGCTCGCCATCGGACAACTGTGGGCGGGCGAAAACGGAATGGTCATTGCCCTTGTGGTCGCAGCAGTCATGAATTTCGGCAGTTATTTCTTCTCTGACAAGATCGCTCTGGCGATGTCCGGCGCCAAGCCGATTTCTCGCGAGGAAGGCCCCAGGATTTACCAGATCGTTGAAAGGCTCGCGGCAAAGGCATCGATCCCGGTGCCGAAAATCTACTTGATTCCAACGGACTCGCCCAATGCGTTTGCAACAGGGCGCAACCCAAGCCATGCTTCTGTCGCAGTCACACGGGGGATACTCGAGTTGTGTGACGACGAAGAGATCGAGGGCGTGCTGGCCCACGAACTCGGACACGTCAGGAACCGGGACATCCTGACAAGCGCCGTTGTGGCAACGATCGCCGGGGCCATCACCTTTATTGCCCGGATGATCTATTGGGGAGAACTGTTTGGTTTTGGAGGCGGAGGCAGCAGAGACCGCGAGGGCGGAGCTCTTTCCGCACTGGCCATGATGATCCTGGCGCCCATCGCAGCAATGCTGATTCAATTGGCGATATCGCGCTCACGCGAATATCAGGCTGACGCTACGGGGGCGCAAATCACGGGGAACCCCCAGGGTCTGGCGCGTGCACTGAAGAAAATTGATGAGTGGTCGAAGCGCGTACCGATGCAGGTTTCACCCTCGATGGCTCACATGTTCATCTGCCAGCCCCTGACCGGGCGAGAGATTTTCTCCAATCTCTTTTCAACACATCCGCCCATCAAGAAGCGGATCGAACGGCTGATCGGCCCCGGTTACTATTGATCTTTACCGCGGCTTCAAAGGTATTCCGAAGGCCCCTCAGCGCGGCCGAACCGCAGGACGACGAGTGTCAGATCGTCGGCGGGTGGCAAAGGGCCCATGAATCTCTTCACGGAATTTAAGAGTTTTTCCGAAGCAACCTGAGCGGGTTTTCCTGCGCATCCTTTGGCTGCTTCGTCCAGTATGGACTCTCCAAAGAGTTCATCGTTGAGGTTCTGGGCCTCAGTTAATCCATCAGAAAAGAGCAGCAAAAGGTCGCCGTGATTGAGGAAAATACTTCCCTCCGTAAACGAAGCCTTTGGGAACAGACCGACGGGAAGATCGGACACTTCGATCCGCTCAATCGCGCCGCCGCTGCGAACGACCAGAGGAAAGACGTGCCCGGCGTTGACAAAATGGAAATTTCCATCCGGGGCGACAATTCCGTAAAAGATTGTGGCGTACATGGCATCGGTTGAACGCGCGCAGAGAAAGCTGTTGACGCGGCTGAAAGTCTCGGTCAACTTGAGATCGCTTGCCGCCAGAGCCGCGAATGCTCCCTGAAGGTTCGCAGCCAGCAGGGCAGACGGCAAGCCTTTCCCAGAGACGTCCGCAACCGCGAATCCAAACCGTTCTTCCGCCAATGCAATAGCGTCGTAATAATCACCACCGACGCTTGAACTCGGCATGGTAAATGCGTGAACTTCGAAATAAGGGCTTGCCGGCAACTCCCTGGGCAGCAGGCCCTGCTGAATGTTGCGCGCGAGCTCCAGTTCGTGCTGGACCCGTTCCTGTTCCCGCGCAAGTTTCAAAAGCCGGGCATTCTCAATCACCGTAGCGCCTTCAACGGCCAGTGTTTTCAGGACATCGCGGTCAAGGCCGGTCAGCGAGGTTGCGCGGGCGCGGCTGTCAAGATACAGAATGCCCAATTGTTCCGGGACCATCCCCGAAATCGATTCAGCGCGGGCGTCAGCAACTTGAAACCTTTGAAGCGGGACAGCCACAACCCCGCGCAAGCCTCCCTGAATGGTTACGGTTTCAAAAGCGGCGCGCCCGGTAAAGGGTTCCTCCAGCATCATCTCTTCCCGGCCGGTTTCCGCAACGCGCTCAACAACTGCCTTGGAATAGTCTTGGGGCGGCGGGTCCAGGCTGACTTCATCCGGGGCGCGGGCAATCCGCAGATGGAGCCCTCCATTCGCATCGCGCAGAAAGAGCAGGCCTCGGTCGGCGCCTGTAATGCTGATGGCGGAATCGACAAGAGCTGTCAGCACTTTTTCCAGAGTCGGCGATCGGTAGAGCATCTGGGCCATCCGGAGCAGCAGGCCCAGGTGCTGAAGTTTCGGTGCAGGGCTGTCCGCGGCCCTTTCGAATTCCTCCAACAGGCCGTGAAGCTCGGCTTCCCCTGCAATGAAAGTGAGCGTGTACGCGTCTGCCACGCCGAGGCTGATCTGGTCTCCGGACTTGAGGATGCAGGATGTTACCTTCAGGCCATTCACATATGTGCCGTGCCGGCTGCCCATATCTTCAAGAACGCACCCCTGGGCGGTCCTGAGAATACGAGCCTGACGCCTCGAAATCCGGCTGTCGAGCAGGACAAGGTCGCTATCGCTCTGGCGACCCATCGTGAATTCGGGCTTGGCGATTTCAATTTCGCGGATAGCGCCCGTGTTGTCACGAACCATAAGCCGCGGTGGATCTTGCCGCATGAACTCCCCCCGGATGGACCGCCCCTTATATCAATCACCTTGTCATGCATCGCACGATTTGGCAAGTGCGCAGAATTCGATCCTACATCAAAGGTTTGAAGCCCGCTTTCCGTGTTTTAGCGTCCACCTCGCCGAAAGACATTGATGGATTGCATAGCAAGATTGAAGAAAAGAGCCCTCTTCCATATAATAAAGGCACCAAAGGGTGAATCCTTCGGGTGACAGATAATCAGAGTTCGCACTATCGCGTGCTGGAGAAGCTCGGGGGCGGCGGGATGGGCGTGGTGTACCGGGCCGAGGACACGCTGCTCGGACGCTTCGTCGCGCTGAAATTCCTCTCTGCAGAAGCCGTGTCCCCGGCGTCGGCCGCAGAGGCGGGTCCCATCCGCCACCCGGACGGTGATGGCGTGAAGCCTGCGGTCGAGGCCACCCCCGCGGCCCTCGAACGTTTCCAGCGCGAGGCGCGGGCGGCGGCGGCGCTCAATCATCCGAACATCTGCACGATTTATGAAGTCGGCGAGCACGA
>Ga0209581_1000688_pt1 | contig 55951 bp, 66 predicted proteins | sample Coa_R2_FD_187160 | JGI IMG/M metagenome (GOLD analysis project Ga0209581, IMG submission 187160) | Surface soil microbial communities from Centralia Pennsylvania, which are recovering from an underground coalmine fire - Coalmine... | ecosystem: Environmental > Terrestrial > Soil > Unclassified ...
CCAGCTGGGGGCGCCGGCTCACCACCCAATTCAAATGTCCAGCCCGGTCCACAAAATCCATCGTCACCACAAGTTTCCTTGGTGTTTGAAAAAGTGACATCTGGCGGGCTTGTCACGGTCAAGGAATACTCTCCGCTCCAACTTGCCAACCTGTTCTCTTCAGAGAACACAGTTTCAGGAACAGTCGATCTGCATAACAATATCTATTCGACAGCAGGCACTCTGATTGATATATCTCCCATTACAAATGTCTCGCCCAGCCTGAACTTTACTGGCACTGTCGATGTAACTATTCCCTACAACCTGACTCTTGTCCATTCGCTTTCAACTGGTGGAAAGAACTTTACAGAATCTGACACAAGATTCCTGCACTACAACGGCTCTGCTTGGGAAGACGCAACAATATACGTAAACACTACAGCCAAGACTGTCACAGGAAGAGTATCTTCGCTGTCCCCTATGGTCGCGGCTGTTGTCAACGATGGAACATACGGCTCGGAATACTTTGATCTGCATCCTTTGAGCAAGGTGATGGTAGTAGTCAATTCAACCACAAGCCAGCAAAATGCAACATCTGCCGTCACCAATCCCGTTTTATTGCCTGCACCATCCGGCTCTACCGCAGAGGTCAGGGCAGGACAGCAGGTAACGATTGGATTTATGCTGAAGAACCAGCAGCAGGCAAAGCAGCCCTACACAGCAATAATTGAAGTACTAGACCAGAACGGCTATACTTCAAACGTCAACATCATCGGAGGAACGCTTGACACAGGCCAGACGATACCGGTAAATAGCACCTGGGTTGCACAAGACCCCGGCCAGTATACTGTAAAGGTGGTCATAGTCAGCAGCCTTTCCAGCGATACGCAGCTTCTCTCAGGACTGTCAACTGGCATATTGGATGTTCATTAACTGGTTATTCTTGGAAGCTATTTTTCGGACACCTTATATGAGAATGCATAGCAATAGTATTACTTATAAGTTAAGATAAGAAATGTATTACATGACAATGGATGTAGGAAATGTCACAGATAAAGGTCAAGTTACCATACCAAAACATCTTCGCAAAAAGTACAAGATTGATGATAAGGTCCTGTTTGTTGATACGGGAGACGGTGTTCTGGTAAGACAGGTACCGAAACTTTCAGAACTGAAAGGGATCTTGAAGGACTCGGTGGACCTTGACCGAATTAACCAGCAAGAGAAAAGACTTGAAGTAACACGGCAGGAACGTCTCATGGCTGTGATTGAGCAGGCCAAAAATAAGAGAGAAAAGAGACTGGCAGATTGGCAAAGAAAATAGCAGTAGTGTTTGATAGCCAATCTCTGTTTTCTTTTTTCATGGGACAAGAGGGATCGGCTGAGGTTCAGGGTTTGTTGAGACAGATTGAGGCTGGAACGTGCGAAGGGTACATCAACATCGTAAATCTGATAGAATTGCGTTACGTCCCTGCCCGAGCAGGAAAGGATTTCCTTGAGCAAAGCATAACCCGTTCTGGCATAAAAATTGTTCCGCTTGTAGTTGGGAATGTCTTGTGGAAAATTGCGGCCGAATTGAAGGCCAATTATGCCATCTCACTTGCAGATGCGTGTGCGGCTGCTACAGCAATATGGTTTGATTGCGAGCTAGTGGCAGGCGCTGACCCAGAATTCAATCAATTACAAGATGCTGGCCTTATGAAAATACTGACCATTGGAAAGCTATAATCACACCTGATTTATCACATTTTGGCCAATGAATTATGAATGAGCATAGTCTGAGGATAGTTTGCCATAATTGCCATGTGGTTTTCATGACTCACGTCAGGAGCGCAGACTGGAAACATCCAGTCTAAAAGCAGATGCCTTCTTGGGCTCAATATCGTGCATGTATTGTACGTAAAAAGTTTTCAGTCCGTCTTGACAGATCTCCGCCTGTGATAGCATATTTGCCATCTGTGGCTAATTGCTGAGCTCTTTTTGCAGCTTCCATTCTGTAATTACTATCGCACGAGGACAAAGTTCTCCTTAGATATTGAGTAACAAGCCAATCGACTTGACTATTTTGTACGTCTTCTAAAAAATTAAACGTATGGGAAGCAGTTGCAAGGACGTTCAATAAGAACCTTTGAATTCGGGATGTAGCGGAGGTATTCATGATAAGCCGGTTAACAGATATTCCGTATCTAGGCGGGATCTGCTCATTTTTACGCTCCACCCAATGTCACTATCAAATCCGTGATAAACCCGATGCACATGCCGACAAATATTCCTGTCATGATTACAGCATTTGTAGTCTGCCTTCTCCCAGAGTTGTACATGAGCATCGAGACATAGATCAGTGCCCCGCCTGCAATTGACAGAAACAGTATATACGCTATAGTCGAGATCCACAGGCTTCCGACTATGGTTCCCACAAATGTAGGGCCACCACCAACAAGGCCTGCCATGACAAGGAAACGGACATTTGGCTTTTTCACAAGCGATGTCAGAGGACCTGCAATGCCAAAGCCTTCGGTGGCATTGTGAGACCCAAAGCCCACTATCAGCACAATAGCCAGACCTATTGCGCCTGTAGCATATGACTGACCTATCGCCAAGCCTTCGCTAAAGTTGTGCGCTCCTATGCCTATTGCAATCATCATTGCCAGCTTGTAGGCAATCCTTGTCTGGATCAGCTGCTGTTGTTGTTGAAGCTGAGAACTGGAATTCGAAGAGCCCGGATTGCTGACCTGGCCGGGCTTGACAGAATCCAGATTGATGCTGGGATTGTTTTTCTTGGGAATGTTTTCTGCAAATGATGGCATTATGGGCTTGGGCATGTATCTTGACTCGTACCACACCAGACCAAGAAGGCTTATGGCAAGCCCTCCGAACATGGCGGCATAATCGAAAATGGCGTCATTGACAGAGGATTTGCCGGCAAGGGCATTGGTCGCAGCATCTGATGCAGATTCCCATGCGTGGCTGAAAACGTCGATTATGAGGAAAATCAGGATGCCAATTGCAAAAGCATTCAAAAACCCTTTTTTCTTTGCAGATACATTCTGGAGAACTGCCAGAGGCAGGCCCAGGAATATGGTAAAGCCGGCAATTGCGCCAAGCAAAACAAGTTGCCAAAAGTCCATCAGTTAGGTTTACCTAATTAGGCAAACCTAATAACAGTATTTAAACAATCCTGTCCATTGCTACGATCCGTTAGACATATCGGCTCCTGCAAGCCTATTGTTGTACGACCGTGAATTTGCAAGAGATAAGATAAATCTTTAACCACTGACTGGGGAATACCCTAACCATAACCTCAGAGTGTAGCACTGTATAGCTAGCTTTATTTGGCACGGCACCAAGGTATTATTAGGAATTAAACACATGCAATATCCTGGTTCTGCTCGAAGGGTCATTCACTTCAAGGATAGGGACTCGGAAATGAATGGATTCTATATTCTTCTTAGAGCAAAGATGCCTATCAGGAGTGCTGGAGAGGACAGGTACTTGATTTCAGAGGAACAATGCAAACTCTTGAGCGATAACAAGATTGAATATGTGCTGGATAAGAAACTATAACTATTGCGATCTGTCCGCTTTGACATCTACCTTCCAATTTACTACAATGAAAGAGACGCTGCTGGAAATAGGATTGAAGTTGAGAAAGCCAAGCTTCTAGATACATTTAAGGAGCTTAGAAATCGCTTTGGTGGCATATCCGCTGAAGAACACCGTATAATTGGCAGCTGGCTGGATGACGCTGGCATAGTTAACGATGATGAAAATACTGTATATCATATTGTTTGTGACTTGACCAGAGAAAATATGCAATGGCTCAGCAACTACCAAGACCTACTAACAGATAGGTTCAGGCAAAAAGAGATTTTCATGTATTATATTCATGTCTACAGGCTCAAATCGCATTAATGTTGAAAATCACGAAAAAGATCGACATCCCGCAGACAGAATACCTGTTCTTCTTCATGCCAAAGCTTTTCCTTTTATCTTTCTTAGATGTAGTAGAATAGATTGTTGTCGATCTTTGATGCCTTGTATTTTACAGTTGCCTTTTTCCTTTTAGGATGACAGCGGTTTTCAGATTGGATAATATTTGTACCTGGGACGTAATCGCTTGACACCAATCAAATATCGCGCTTCTAGGTCATGCAATATGTCAAAAAGCGCCGTGTCATTGATTCTTGCAAATCCCTGTTCACCATTGATAATTCCTACAGACCATTGAATCTCTTCAGATTCACAAAAGCTATGACCTCGAATATACTCAAGAACTCTACGCGCAAGCTCATCTAACTCATTGGCCAAGTTAGAATCTCGGTCGTTTGGTTCCTGATCACTCATTTTAGATCATTTTTCCAATGGCTTGCGAAACAAATCTATATCTATCTGTCAATGCATTGCCATTGAAGTAAATGCTCTTAAATCGATTCCCAGCTCCTTACAAATTCTATCTTGTACATAATATGATGGAAATGTCTTGGAATCCTCTATGATTAATTTATAGCCGTCAGGGCTAACATAGTATCTGTTCTCGTTTGAAATGGCCAAAAGATCGTAATTCATTATGCGCAGTACTCTTTCTACTTGCCGCAAAGTAAGAATCGACTAACTTTTTATCATAGGACAGGATTGGCTATCCTAAAAAGATTAGTCAACCGGGTTACGCGGTGACCTGTACTCTGTCGTCTCTGAATACATCAAGATACCCTGTAATGGCTTTGACCAACTTGCGGTTGAGTTCTGGTAAAGTTTTTCCATAAACGCCAACTTCAGGTATTTCTTTACAGATAGCAATATAGCCTTCGGGGTAGCGTTTCAGGCTATAGTGATATTTTGTGCCATTGACCTCTACCTTGCGCACGGCCATACATGTATCCTATCCTGTTGTAGATAATAAGTCTTATTCAAAAGTGTGCCTAACACTTCAATTGCTTATTAATGACCTTTCTGGGTTTTTCTATCAGTCGCGCTGCTTGGTTCGCTCATTATTTAAAGTCGATTCTGAACGCTTGACCTGACATCTGCCAATCTCATAATGCCTTTGCATATCCAGCGTGGTCACCAGTTGCAAGAATGCTTACTCGGCTCAACACTTTCAGTGCGGGCAAGACAAGAAGGCTTATAAAAAAGGAGACTTTCTATAGGTAGAAAGAAAGATAGGTAGTCAAATTGGCAAATACCACCTTCAGAGTGCAGTCGCATAAATTCAGCCAGGACAATATCCAGACAACCCTTGTATGCTCAAAGTGCGACGAAGTCTTTTCCAAAGAATTTCCGCTTGACCTTGAAGGCCAGACCATAGAGTTCAAGTGCCCAGTCTGCGGCGCTCTGGGCGAAGCGGACCTGCCATACAAGAGCGCAGAAGAAAGAGAAGAATTCGAAGAGGATTTTGAAGAGGTTGAAGAAGAGGAATCCGGAGAAGAATTCGAGGAAGATTTCTAGCTCGTGTAATTACCTGCCTCCTCTAGCAAGTTAATGAACTGACGAAATTCTAATGGACTTGGGTCAGGTATTCCTTTATCCATCTGTCGGTATAGCGCCTGTTATTCTGCAAGACAACTATTCTAGAGATTTCGCTTTCGTCCATTATGCTAAAGCCATGCAGTCTGCTGCAGAGTTTGTTTGCAAACTCTCTCACTTCATGCATCTCCAGCATATTGTCCTGCTCAAGCCTCTTTGTTGACATGCCGATGTGCATATAGGACTTTAGCTCGATAAAGTGAGGGTTGCCCTGAGCCATCAAATCTGCCAGTTCGCCAAAGTCGGGGTTGTCATTGTATTCTCTTATTAGCGTCATCCTCAATACGGTCCTTGTGTCGACGGTGGCAAGAAACCTCAGACTTGTATGCCATCTTTCCCATGCATCCCTGTGCCTTGGCCGGTTTATCTGGTAAAACATCTTTTTGTTTGAAGCGTTTGTCGACAGATAAATCTGGGTGGGAAGCGCCTCTTCTGCAGCAAGCCTCTGCAACATTTCCGGCTCCTGTCCATTTGTAACAAGGAATATCGATTTTGTGGCCTTGAGGCCTTTCAGATATTTTATGAGCTGCGGCAGTTTCGGATACATTGTAGGCTCGCCGGAGAGCGATATGGCATAGTGAGCAGGGAGAAGCGATTCGTCAAGTTTTCCCTTGTCTGTGCGCTTGCTGCCATAAAAGCCCATGATCAATTTCCTGCGCTCTTCCATCAGCTGGTGGACTATGGCATCCGGCTCGTCAACAAGCTCTGCCGGCATTTCAAGCGTGTCATAAAACTCGGTAGGCCGCCAGCAGTAAACACACCTGTTTTCGCAGTTCATGGCGGTGGGTGTCATCTCCATGCACCTGTGGGTAGAGATTCCGTAGAACTTGTGCTTGTAGCAGTCGCCTTCGTTTGAGAAGGATTTTTTTGTCCAGTGGCAGAGCTCCACTGCAGAGTGGTTGAAGACTCCGTATTTGGCTTTTTGCAGCCTGGATTTTAGCTGCGGGGTTATCTGGATAAGATTATTTTCAGTGGAATGCGAAACATGTTCACCGGAGCAGCTCATTTTATTTGTTCAACTAGAACATGCCTGCAGCAGATTTTTTAAGTTTTGCACTCAGCAGGTTTGCGCTATTGCATGGCATGTACATTTTTAGCCACCATCACAGGATACCACACAAGAATGACGGTTGACACTGAAAGGATAATGAAAATCGGTCTGGATCTTGCAGGATGGAAAAAGCTGCCTGCTGACAGCGCGGTCCATGTCAGGGGAAGAGGGATAAGGAAGGTGCTGATGGCAATCGATGTCAGCGCAGCAGAGATAGCTTTGGCAAAGAGCCTTGGGTGCGATGCGGTCATTGCACACCACCCGATAGGAGTGGCTGCCATAAACTTTTACAGAGTTTTTGACAGGCACATCGAGTTTATGATAGAGCACAGCGTCCCCAGAGACATCGCCAAGATGGCCGTCAAGAAACTTCAGGAAAGAGTTGAGACTAGGAGCCATGCAGACATTTACAGCCAGACGGTAGAATCAGCCAGACTCATGAAGATGCCCCTGGTCAATATCCACCAGCCCTGCGACGAATACATGAGGCAGGTGATTCTTGAAAGCATTCAATCATCCAAAAAGGTAGAATATGTCACAGATATCGTAAAGTCTGTCGGCAGAATCCCCGAGTTCAAAAATGCCAAGACAAAGGTAAAGGTTGTCCTGGGAAGCGAAAAGAACAGGGCCGGGCACTGGGCGCTGGTAGTTGCAGCAGGAACCAACGGCGGCTACCATATCGCAAAGGCGTACTATACACACAAAGTCTCGACTCTCATTTACCTGCATGTCGATTATGGCGATCTGGTCAAGATGCGTGAGGAAAAACTTGATGGCAACCTTGTCATACTTGGGCACCTTGCAGGGGACTCGATCGGGATGAACGGCCTTGCAGCAAGGCTTGAGAAGGAAGGAGTCGATACTGTCAGGCTAGGAATACTGCCGGGAAGATGATGCGCTTGCAGAAGCGGGCCATCTAACAATTATATACAGTTGTGCTAAAATCCGTGTCTGCTTGGCCTTCGTAGTATAGCCTGGTTAGTATAGGCGGCTGTGGACGATTTCTCGCAAGGGTTATCGAAAGAGACCGCTTGAGGAGGGTTCAAATCCCTCCGAAGGCCCGTTTCACTTTAGTCTTAAAAGAAAGATTTAAGCGCCGGGGATGGGATTCGAACCCGTGTAGGGCGGCAAACCACAGTGGCTCATCAGGCCACCGCACTTCCGGACTGTGCGACCCCGGCACTTTTGTCGGAGGTTTTGTTTTTCCCGACACTTACACTTCTTCACTTCAATTCTTGGATTCAATTGAATTTGTCTGGTCTTGTCTTGTTTTATTGTTATCGAGATCTCTGCAGGCAGATGGTTATCACTGGATCGTGAAATAACTAACAAAAAGGAAGAAAAAAGGAAAAAAATCCTTTTACTTTGGCAGGAAAGTTAGTCCTCTGTTGTGCCTTGACGTGGTGACAACTACTGCAACTATGGCTATTGCAAGCACAATGGCAGCAACTGCTCCAGCGCCAAACTCTGGCACTACATGAATTACGGTACCAACTACCTCAATTGTCTGAGTTCCCTGGTCAAAGTTGATTGATACTGTTCTGTCCGAGGCTGTTGCTGTCTGGTTGACGTCGCTGGTTGGGACATCGTCGGCAAAGACGACAAAGTCATCGTCTGCTCCTGTGTCTGTCTTGGCATCAAGCACGGTTCTTGGTATCTTTAATTGCAGTGTTCCGCTAGAGGTAGATGTGATGTATGCCTTGAGTGAGGTGAATGTGGTGTCTGCAGTGATATTGTTGAGTGTTCCGCCAGTTATCATGTACTGAACTGTAAAGCCCTGGCCGTTGTATGTCTGCCATCCTCCTCCTCCTGGTCCTGTTGTGATATTGTTTGTAAAGCTGAATGTTGTCTGGGCCTTTTGCTGGTTATATGTGACCACTACGGTATAAGTTCCTGTTGGGCCTAGCTTGCCTCCAATCTTCAAGTTATAGTTGTACGAGCCATCTGCAGCAGGCACAATGGTGTCTGCCCTGTACAAAGCATTGCTTGGATTAAAGACTTCAATCAATAAAGCCTGGCCAGCCACTGGAGTGACTTTTCCCGAAACTACAATGGTGTCTCCTGATTGGTAGCTTGTCTTGTCTGTCTGCACGGTCGGGGCAGATGCGGCGTATGCGTTAGAACCTACCACGACGCCTGATGCTATCAGTATTGCTAATAGTGCATATCCTTTATAGTACATTATCCCTCATGCACACCTACCGTGCTATATTTGCATTACTATTTATCCTTTTGGTGTAGAAATTTGACTGTACAAGCTAATTTTGGATAACAGATGAATTCTATTTCTCAAATTCAAAGAAAGAGAATATTCGATTTGATTTGATTTCATTTATTTTTCTCAATCTCAAATCAAGAGAAGTCAAAATACTTATATGAGATTCTTTACGTATTCTACGAGTTTGGTCTTGGCAGCATTTCTTTACCTATTTTATTCTGTGTCTGAAAGAGAAGAGAGGGGAGCAACTAGTGTCTGAGAAAAAAGTGATCAGGATCACAAACCACGTGTACCAGCCAAAGCACGAAATACTTCCCAAAAAGGAGGCAGAAGAAGTCCTCAAAAAATACAACGCAAAACCCGGCCAGCTTCCATACATCATGATGAGCGACAAGGCAATAGAGGAACTTGATGTACGCCCAGGAGATATCATAAAAATTACACGAAAGAGCCCTACAGCGGGTGAAAGTGTATATTACCGGTACGTAGTAGAAGGTTGAGTAGATAGACGTGCTTGTAGAGAATTCTATTGATATGTGGCCTATTATTAACGACATTTTGAGAAGAGAAGGCGTAGCCAGGCAGCACCTCAATTCATACAACGAGTTTATGGAGCGTGGACTTCAGAGCATAATCGACGAAGTCGGCGAGATTGAAGTTGAGACTGCCGAGTATCCATACAAGATCAAGCTCGGCAAGATAAAGCTGCAGCAGCCAAGGATAATGGAGCTTGACGGCTCTATCACCCATGTGGCTCCGATGGAAGCCAGGCTGCGGAACCTGACATACGCATCCCCTGTCATGCTAGAGTGCAGCGTTGTAGAAGACGGCAAGATACTTGAATCGAGATTTATCCACATAGGCGACATGCCTGTTATGGTCAAGTCAAATACCTGCATACTGCATAACCTTCCAGAGTCCAAACTGATAGAATTTGGAGAGGACCCAAAAGACCCTGGAGGATATTTTGTCATTAACGGGTCAGAGAGGGTCATTGTCGGGCTGGAAGATCTATCATACAACAAGATAATCGTAGATACAGAGGAGACGACTGGCACCCTCCTCTATAAGGCAAAGGTATACTCTTCAATTGTAGGTTATAGGGCAAAGCTTGAGCTTATCATGAGGCCAGATGGCTCTATTGTAACCAAGATCCCCGGCTCACCTGTCGATATACCGCTTATCACCCTGATAAGGGCACTCGGGCTTGAATCCGACAAAGATATTGCCGATGCAGTCTCACTGAACGAGGCAATACAGGACGAGCTTGAGCCGTCTTTTGAGAAGGCCGGAGACGTTGCATCAAGTCGTGATGCCATCGTCTATATCAGCAAAAGAATTGCCCCGGGTATGCTTGAAGAATTCCAGATAAAGAGGGCGGAGACCCTGCTTGACTGGGGCCTGCTTCCGCACATCGGCAAAAACCCTGATAACCGCCACGAGAAAGCGCTGTTTCTGGGCGAAGCCGCTTCCAAGCTGGTCGAGCTCAAGCTGGGCTGGATAGACTCTGACGACAAGGACCACTATGGCAACAAGGTCATCAAGTTTGCCGGCCAGATGCTTGCAGACCTTTTCAGGACGGCTTTCCGCAACCTGATAAGGGACATGAAATACCAGCTTGAAAGGTCGGGCCAGAAGAGGGGCATCAATGCAGTAGCTGCCGCAGTCCGGCCAGGCATTGTCTCTGACAAGCTGAACAACGCGATCGCCACAGGAAACTGGGGGCGTGGCCGTGTGGGTGTCACGCAGCTCCTTGACAGGACAAACTACATGTCGACTATAAGCCACCTGCGCAGGATCCAGTCCCCGCTGAGCAGAAGCCAGCCAAACTTTGAAGCACGCGACCTGCACGCTACACACTTTGGAAGGATATGTCCCGCTGAAACCCCGGAGGGCTCCAACTGCGGACTGGTCAAAAACCTCGCCCTTTCTGCTATAATTTCAGTAAGCGTCCCTTACGCCGAGATCATCGAAAAGCTCTACGAGCTTGGCGTCCAGCATGTCGACGAAGTTGGCACAGAGCTGCGCAGAACCGGAAGCAGAGTCTTTGTTGACGGGCGGCTGATAGGATACGCCCAGAACGGACAGCAGCTAGCTGATTCGCTCAGGTCAATGAGAAGGTCGGGCAAGATCCACCCTCATGTGGGCATTTACCTGTACTCGTCCATGAACGAAAATGCCACCAAGAGACTCTATATCAGCTGCAACGCCGGCAGGGTGCTGAGGCCGCTTGTGGTCTTTAAAGATGGCAGGCCACTTGTCACCCATGAAGTCATTGAAAAAGTCTCAAAAAAGTTCCTCTCGTGGACAGACCTGCTATACATGGGCGTAATTGAGCTTGTAGATGCAAACGAAGAAGAGAATTGCTATGTGGCAATCGATCCAAAAGGCATTGACGCCAAGCACACCCACATGGAGATATTCCCGTCTGCCATACTGGGGGTAGGAGCATCGATAATACCATACCCCGAGCACAACCAGTCGCCGAGGAACACATACGAAAGCGCAATGGCAAAACAGAGCCTCGGGTTCTCTACTCCGCTCATGAACGCAAGCACATATGTCAGACAGCACTTTATGCTCTACCCGCAGACGCCGGTCGTCAGCACAAAGGCAATAGGTCTTTTGGGGCTTGAGGAAAGGCCAACAGGACAGAACTGCGTTGTAGCTGTTCTTCCGTTTGAAGGTTACAATATTGAAGACGCAGTTGTCTTTAACAAGTCCTCTGTAGACAGGGGACTGGGAAGGACATTCTTTTACAGGGTATACGAAGCAGAGGCAAAGCAGTATCCCGGAGGCATGAAGGATAACTTTGAGCTTCCACAGGCTGATGCCAACATACGCGGATACAGGGGCGAAAAGGCCTACAGGCTGCTAGAGCAGGATGGCGCCATCATGCACGAGGCAGTAGTTTCCGGAGGGGATATTCTGATCGGCAGGACGTCTCCGCCCAGATTTATGGAAGAATACAAAGAATTTGAGGTTAAAGGCCCATACAGGAGAGACACGTCAGTTGGCGTCAGACCTTCTGAGAACGGAGTTGTCGACAGCGTCATTATGACACAGTCAGTCGAAGGAGGCAAGATGTACAAGATCAGGGTCAGGGACATGAGGATCCCGGAGATAGGCGACAAATTTGCTTCGCGCCATGGACAGAAAGGAGTCGTAGGGATGCTTGTCAACCAGGAAGACCTTCCATACACAGAGGACGGCATAGTGCCGGATGTCATGATAAATCCCCACGCTTTTCCATCAAGAATGACTGTCGGGCAGTTTATGGAGTCGCTTGGCGGCAAGGCAGCTTCGCTGAGGGGCAAGATAGTTGACGGCTCTGCATTCCTTGGCGAGAAGCTTGACCAGATAAAAGGAGTCATGGAGTCATATGGCTTCAAGTATACAGGAAAGGAAGTAATGTATGATGGCAGGACAGGCAAGAGGTTCCCTGCTGATGTATATGTTGGCGTAGTGTACTACCAGAAGCTTCACCACATGGTCGCAGACAAGATACACAGCAGGGCCAGGGGCCAGGTCCAGATGCTCACCAAGCAGCCAACCGAAGGAAGGGCACGCGGAGGGGGACTTCGGTTCGGAGAGATGGAGCGCGACTGCCTGATAGCATACGGCGCATCAATGATGCTCAAGGACAGATTGCTTGAAGAGTCAGACAAGGCTGAGGTCAACATCTGCGAGCGCTGCGGCCTTTTGGCTTACTATGATGTCAAGCAGCGCAGGTATATCTGCCGAGTCTGCGGCGAAAAGGCCAAGATATCTTCAGTGGTGATCGCATATGCATTCAAGCTACTACTGCAGGAGATGATGAGCCTCAATGTTGCGCCAAGGCTTTTGGTAAAGGAGAAGGTGTGAGGAGAGCAGAGGAGAAAAGAAGGGAAGAGAAGAAAATGGAAGGCAGAATGAAAATGATAGTAAAAATGGAAAGCAATGTTGTGAAAAAAGGGATTGAAACAAAAACAGCACACACAGGAGGCTGGAACTGAGTATGGAAGAATCTGCAAAAATACTGGGCGGCATCAAGTTTAGCGTCTGGTCGCCAACTGAAGTGCGCAAGTTCACTGTTGCCGAAATTACTGCGCCAGAGACCTATGATGAGGATGGCATGCCGGTGCAGGGAGGGCTGATGGATAACCGCCTGGGAACGCTTGAGCCGGGACAGAAATGCGCTACATGCGGCAATACCTCTGCAAAGTGCCCCGGTCACTTTGGGCACATCGAGCTTGCAGAGCCGGTGCTGCACATCGCATTTGTAGACGATGTACACAAACTTTTGCTCATTACATGCAGGTCATGCAACAGGATCAAGCTTGACCCGGAAGACCTGGCAAAATACAAGGCCATAAGGGACAGCAAGGCTGCATACGCAGTCATTACTCTTGAAAACATCAAAGACGAAATCATTGAAAAGGCCAAAAAAGTCAAAGTCTGCCCACACTGCCAGAAAGAGCAGTACGACCTGATATTCACAAAGCCAACCATATTTGTGGAAAAAACCGATGCAGGGGAAAACAGGCTTTTACCAATTACAATCAGAGAAAGACTTGCGCATGTCCCGGACGAAGACCTTGTTCTTCTCGGATATGACCCCAAGACTGCAAGGCCAGAGTGGTTTGTACTGCAGGTTCTGCCTGTGCCGCCGGTAACCGTGAGGCCTTCTATCATACTTGAAACAGGCATAAGGTCAGAAGACGACCTGACGCACAAGCTGGTCGATATTATCAGAGTAAACCAGAGGCTCAAAGAAAGCAAGGAAGCCGGGACTCCTCCGCTTATCGTGCAGGACCTGGTCGACCTTTTGCAATATCATGTCACTACATACTTTGATAACGAAGTCTCCGGTATCCCTCAGGCGCACCACCGCTCCGGCAGGCCGCTCAAGACACTCACGCAGAGGCTGAAAGGCAAAGAGGGAAGGTTCAGAGGCTCGCTTTCAGGCAAGCGAGTCGACTTTTCAAGCAGGACTGTAATCTCACCTGATCCAAACCTAGCCATATCAAACGTCGGCGTACCTGTAGACGTGGCCAAAAAGCTCACCATTCCGGAAACTGTTTCGCAATGGAATATTGAAAGGCTCAAAGAGCTGATAGCAAATGGGCCAAACACTTACCCTGGCGCTAACTATATCATCAGGCCGGATGGTGTCAAGATAAGACTTGACTATGTGAGCGACAGAAAGACAATTGCAGACTCGCTTGCCGCCGGCTATATTGTAGAGCGACACCTGTCAGACGGCGATATTGTGATCTTTAACAGGCAGCCATCTCTTCACCGGATGTCAATCATGGCCCACACTGTCAGGGTGCTTCCATACAGGACATTCAGGCTCCATCCTGCAGTCTGCCCACCATATAACGCAGACTTTGATGGAGATGAAATGAACCTGCATGTGCCGCAGAGTGAAGAGGCCAGGGCAGAGGCAGCACTTCTGATGAAGGTCCAGGACCAGCTGATATCACCAAGGTATGGCGGGCCTATCATTGGAGGGATTCGGGACTTTATCACAGGCGCATTTATGCTGACAAAGGACCAGACCACCTTGACAAGAGAAGAGTTTGCAAACATGGCGCTTACCGGTGGCTACAAGGGCCCGTTGCCGGAGCCGGCGATAACCAAGGACGGAATCAAACTATACTCAGGCAAGCAGCTCTTTTCCCTCTTTCAGCCCAAGGACTTTAACTTTATCATAACGTCAAAGTGGAACAAGGCAGCCAAAGGAGAGGGCAAGGATGTGGTCATAAAAAGTGGCGAGCTTGTCAGCGGCGTAATAGACAAAGCCTCCATCGGCGCCGAAGAGCCAGACAGCGTCCTTCACAGGATTGCCAAGGATTATGGCAACGATGCGGCCAAGAAATTCCTCGACTCTATACTGATAATGCTCAAGACCTATATCACACACAGAGGGTTTACCTACGGCTACTCTGACCTGTGGCTGAGCCAGGAGACAAGGCAAGAGATTGCCGATATTATCCAAAAGACCTACGATAAAGTCTACGAGCTTATCCAGCAGTACAAGGACGGCACGCTTCCGCTGACAAGGGGCCTTGCAGCAGAAGAGGCCCTGGAGCTGTACGTAGTCAACGAGCTATCCCGCGCAAGGGATAGAGCCGGCAGGACAGCCGACAGGGCGTTTCCTGATGAGAACTCGGGCGTGATAATGGCATCTACGGGCGCCAGAGGCTCGACTCTGAACATCGGCCAGATGACTGCCGCCCTTGGCCAGCAGTCAATCAGGGGCAAGAGGATAGAGAAAGGATACCACAACAGGGCCCTTTCCCATTTCAGGCCAAACGACACCAACCCTGATGCGAAGGGATTTGTCAAGTCAAACTATAGAGACGGCCTCAACCCGCTTGAATTCTTTTTCCATGCAATGGGGGGAAGAGAAGGCCTTGTGGACACTGCAGTCAGGACTCAGCAGTCCGGCTACATGCAGAGGAGGCTGATAAATGCCCTAGAGCACCTGAAGATAGAGTACGACCAGACCGTGCGCGACCCGCATGGCAATATCGTCCAGTTCACATACGGCGAGGACGGAGTAGACCCTGCAAAGAGCGACCATGGCGAAGCTATCAACATAACCCGGCTTATCGAGTCAGAGTCCATAGTTGACGAAGGCAGAAAGGCCACCGAGCACGACATCAAAAATATAGTTGCAAAATATGCAGACGAAGAAAACCTCAACCCGCGCCTCAAGAACAACCTCGAAGCGGCATTGCTTGCAAACAGACTGAGCAAGGAAGGTGTCGAAAAGGTAATGAAAAAGACCCTTGACCTGATTGAAAGGGCAATGGCAGAGCCTGGCGAAGCGGTCGGGGTGGTAACTGCCCAGTCAATAGGCGAGCCGGGAACGCAGATGACGCTCAGGACTTTTCACTTTGCAGGAGTAAAAGAGCGAAACGTCACTCTGGGACTTCCAAGACTTATCGAGCTTGTGGATGCAAGGAAAAAGCCTGTCACCCCAACGATGGATATCTACCTTGACAAGGACCACCGCGTTTCAAGGGAAAAGGCTCTGGAGGTAGCAAGGGAGATACTCTTTACGCAGGTAGGCGACCTTGTAGAGAGGACAGAGACTGATTACGGCGGCGTTCTGACTTTTTACATCTCTGAATCCAAGCTTGCTGAAAGAGGCTGTACTCTGGAAGACGTGCATGAAGTTCTGACAAGCTCAAAGAAAAAATACGACATCTCTTTAAATGACAAAAAGCGCTCGATCAGAATCAGCGTCCCTGACGAGCCTGATGCGCAGACTCTGCTTACGCTAAGAAACAAGCTGCTAAACACCCGTGTAAAGGGAGTGCCTGACATAGAAAGGGTCACGATAGTAAAGCAGGAGGAAGAGTGGGTAATACAGACTGCAGGGTCCAATCTGGCCAAAGTTGTGGTAGTAGACGGCGTGGACACCACCCGGATAACCACCAACAATGTCTATGAAGTCTGGCAGACTCTTGGTATAGAGGCGGCAAGGACAGCTCTGGTCAGAGAGATAACTACTACCCTTGAAGAGCAGGGACTTGAAGTAGATGTCAGGCATATCATGCTGGTTGCAGACCTTATGACATCAAAGGGCTATTTGCAGCAGATCGGAAGGCACGGCATTGCCGGAACAAAGACTTCGGTTCTTGCAAGGGCAGCGTTTGAAATTACTGTGCCGACTATTGCAAAAGCGTCGCTTGAAGGTCAGGTCGAGACGCTGAGGGGTGTAACTGAAAACGTTATAGTGGGCGCTACTGTTCCGGTCGGAACGGGAATGGTAGACCTGTACATGAAGGTAAAGGAGGAGCAAGGAAAAGAAGATGAAGACAATAGAAAAAGTGATTAAAGACGCCATAGAGGCTGAAAAATACAAGAGCGGTGTCAAAGAGGTTACCCGGTCTGTAAAGGGCTCAAAACTGATAATCGTATCAAGGTCGCTTGATTCGCAGAGAAAGGCAAAACTGCAAGAACAAGCCAGCCAGGCCGGCGTGCCTGTCTATGAGTTTGAAGGCAATTCTATTCAGCTGGGCAAGCTCTGCAATATGCCCTTCCGGGTGACAACAATTGCCCTGAGGGCCGGCACGGACCAAGAGATAAGCGCACTGTTTGAAAAATCCGCAAAAGAACAAAAGCCAGCTGCCTGACGTGCTACCGTTGCGTGCTCGGCAACGTTCTTTTCCTTTTCATTTTTTATTTTTGGTTTTGTTCTTCTGTGCAGAACCTGTTTGTCGCCTGTAGTTAGCTAGTTAATCAAAATGCAGCGAAAAAAATAACTGTCAGATGACTTCCGCCCAATAGCTCTCAGAGTACCTGTCTGCAAGTGCGTTTTCATAAGCCTGATCGCTGTCACTCTCTTGGCTGTTTACTGGTTCCTTGGCCCTTGCCCTTGCCTTTCCTTTTGCCGCGCTTATGTTGTTTGCCTGGCTTACGTTTGCCATCGTCATGGCAAACGAAGTGCCATCTCTGTTTTCAATCTTGTCCAGCTGCTTGTTCATTTCGCCAGCCACAACTTCCTTGGGAAGACCCCTGTGGCTATTCTGGTCGTGGGCCTTCAGTATCAGCTCAAGCGCCTGTTCCTTTGTGATGAGGCCATCCTCGTAAGATGAGGATATCCTCCTGCAGATCGCATTGGCCTGAGTGTAGATCTGCTTGTGGTGGCAGGGAGTATTCCGCTTGACTGCATCGCGGAGAATGGCTCGCTTTTCCAGGTCGATGACTACCAGCTTGTTGTAGCGCTTGTGAAGTTTGCTTTTGTCTTTTGCAGCCGCAGATACTGACTGGTCTGTCATGCAGAACGGTTTTTGTTGGAATTCTTTGGATATATCGGTTTTATTTTAGCTGGCTACCATCCTGCTATCTAATCTGTGGCATTTTTTTATGTCGGAGCGATGCGATATTGCCGGTCAGCAGAACAGGTCAACCTGCGTCTATTGGTTGTTTGTCAGCCGTCAGGCCCCCTCTCCCTTTGGTGCTCTTTGTTTTATATTGTTATTTTGAAGAGCGTTTCATGATTGCAAATGAACTGGTTGAAAAATAAAAGAATCTCCAAAGAGCAGCTTATGGGAATGCTCAAACGAATCGACAGAGCATATGCCATATTAGAGCAGAACAAAGAGCAGCCAGTGATACTTGAAAAGAACGCATCTGGCGGCCACATGTTTGAGATAAGGAGCAGCAAAGACTGGGGCAAATTCTATGAAGTGGATACTGACATCAAGACATGTACCTGCCCGGACTTTAGCTTCAGGTCCGTAAAGTGCAAGCACATCATTGCAGCAGAGTTTGCATCAGGTGCCGAAGCCTAGCTCTGTACTTTTGTTGATCGATCCAATTCGATTTTATGGACTGTGCCAAGTGAACTGAGCAGATCCGATGATCTGACATGCGAGTAATGCAGGAGAAGACAAAAACAGCATGGGCCGGGGATCCGTATGTTCAAACAAGGGCTGTAACCACCTGCTCGGGCAGCACTATTTTGACATAAAAAGAAAATTGCTTGTATGCAAAAAGTGCCGATGCAGTGGTTACCGGTAGGCAGGGCAGAGTCAAGTCAAAAATCGATAATGTGTTTGTCTGCCGGACAACATCGTGTCTGCTCTGGCCTGCTCTGCCTGCCATGCCCTGAACTGGCGCCAAAACTTAAATTGGACTTCGACAGACAGCATGAGTTGTTGTTTAGGACCGATGGATCTACGTTCTGCTTCGATGACGCTAGAGGGACGCTGTAAACAAATGACTGAAAAGATCAAGCTTACTTCTGACGAGCTACGTCTCATGTCCCTGTTCCAGAGCATAACAAGCGCTACGGCAAGGGATTGCATAGTAGACGAAAAGATGGACAGGGTGATTTTCGTGGTAAACAAAGGCCAGATGGGTCTGGCAATTGGCAAGGGCGGCGCAACAATAAAGCAGTTGCAAAATGTTGTTGCAAAAAAAGTCGAGCTTGTTGAATTTTCTGACGATGCAGCAGAATTTATCCGCAATATGTTGAACTCTGACATGGTAAGCGAGGTAAAAATTAACGAAAGAATGGACGGAACAAAGCAGGCAATAGTCGTAGTAGATGCCAAGAAAAAAGGAGCAGTCGTGGGAAGGGAAGGCAGAAACGCAGAAAAGGCGAGGCTTTTGGCGAAGCGATACTTCCAAATAACCAGTGTTCTGATAGTTAGTCCTGAACAGCAAATTGCAGGAAGTAATAGGGTGAGCATGGATGGGTAAGTCTCCATTAGGATTATTCGCCGGCAGGGTTCTTAAGGCAAAAAAGAACCGTGCAAGGTGGGCAAACAAGTACTACAAACGAAGGATGCTCATGCTTGACAAAAAGGCCAACCCTCTGGAAGGAGCCCCGCAGGCCAGAGGCATTGTGCTGGAGAAGGTAGGTATCGAGTCAAAGCAGCCAAACTCTGCAGTAAGAAAATGTGTGAGGGTCCAGCTTATCAAAAACGGCAAGTCAGTTACAGCCTTTTTGCCAAGAGACGGAGCGCTCAACTTTGTGGACGAACATGACGAAGTAATGCTTGAAGGAATTGGAGGTTCGATGGGAGGCGCAATGGGTGATATCCCGGGAGTGAGATGGCAGGTATTCAAGGTAAACGGCGTATCTTTGATCGAGCTTGTTTACGGAAGAAAGGAGAAGCCAAGAAGATGATGACGACAGTAGCAGTCTGGAGTGATATGGAATGAGCGGCAAAGAGCAGGTAAACATACTGTTATTCAACAAGTGGGATATAAGCAAAATTGAAGTCAAGGATCTTGGCTTGCAAAAGGTGATCTCGCTCAAGCCGGCAGTCATTCCAGTAACATTCGGAAGGCACGAGCACCAGAGGCTCAAAAAGGCAGAGGTCAATATCGTGGAAAGACTCGCCAACAAGTTGATGCATTTTGGTAAAAAATATGCCAAAAATACAGGCCGTATGGGTGGCAAAAAAGCCAAAGTATTGAACGTGGTCAGAACTGCCTTGGACATCATTGCCCTTGAAACGGGCAAAAATCCTGTTGAACTGCTGGTCAAGGCCATAGAAAATGCATCACCAAATGAAGATACTACAAGAATAGTCTACGGTGGAGTGGTCTACCATGTGTCTGTGGATGTGGCTCCATTGCGCAGGGTTGACCTTGCGCTGCGGTTTATCGCCGAAGGAGTCAGGGAGTCGACATACTCTAACCCGCAAACAATTGAAGAAGCTCTGGCCAAAGAGATCATTTTGGCATCAAACAACGATATGGCAAGCCACGCGGTAAAGAAAAAGAACGAGCAAGAGCGTATTGCTATGGCTTCAAGGTAGCCTGGCTTATCTTTATCTTTTAACTTGCGCTTTTGTTCCTTTCTTTCCTTTCCTTCAATTCTACCCTTCAGTTCTCCATCGTTTACTTTTTTTGCTTCACAGCACGACCAGTAGTGTAGTGGCCATCTATATGCACCAAGTGCCGACCACTGCGAATGCGGCGTTGTCACGGTCAATAATAATATAATGCTGCCATCCTACGGATAAGTTAATTAATCAACTGTGCTGAACAGCTCTAACCAGATGAGTAGCAAAGACGTATCGGTCTATTCCAAAGAGGCCCTCATGAGCACAGCCGCCGGCAAGGAGATCCTCAAACAGGCTCTGATGCACTCGAGAGGATACAAGCAGTTTGACAAGTACAAAGAAAAAACCGAGCGCGAATTTACCGCATTTGCCAAGCGCTTTACCATGTCTTTGCATAAAGAGATTACCTCTGACGCTAACCCTTCTGAAACGCTGGCAGGCTTTGCCAAAGAGGTCGGCTCGCCGGAGCTTCTTCTCCATGGAGATATACTTCAGGTGAAGAGCAGGCTGTCGGATCCTGGCGTCCTTGGAGACAGAGTCGGCAGGATACTGAACTCAAACTTTGTGAAAATGACATTTCCTGTCTTTAACGCCCTCTTTGATGCAGCGTCTGAATACTTTGGCAGAGATGGGGATGAGGTCAGAATACCTTCTGAAAAAAGAGAGGCGATAATAGACGGCCACATTATTGCAATTGATCTCAGCGAGCCAATGGACAGAATTGTTGACAAAGACGAAGACGTCGAGTTCCTCGACGACTACAGGCTCATGAACCCATACATCCTGAAGATTGCAAGGCACAATATCTCCCAGGGGGGCAAAGCAGTTGTAGATGCATTTGAAAGAGGGTTTGCAGATGCGAGAGCAGGCCAGTATATTGACCTGAAGCTGAAGGCAGACCCGCCTTCTATCAGCGACGAGAATATGGCCGAGTGCTACAAAAAATATCGCGCCGTTATGGGTACTGCGGGCAGAAATATGGCCCTCAACCGCCGCCCGCTAGGCGACATATTTCACCTTGGGATGGCCAAAGCAGGCGAATCTGTTGGCTGCGGAAATGAAATTGAAGATGCAATAAAAAACAGGTCTGTCAAGGTTCCCTCTTGGCCACTTTATTTTGCAGCAAACACCGGTGATCTGAGAAAGGCCTTTGACCTTACCCTAAAGAGAGGAGAGGCATACCTGGACGAAGCTAGGCTTGCGGTTGACATGCTGCCGTCTGACTTTGAGCTCCGAGATTTTCTTGAATTTCTGTTTCTCACTGTGAGCCACTACAATCAGTACTGGTATGGAGAGTTGAAAAGACAGCAGCACCTGTTTGATGAATTTCAGACAAAGCTGGATGCAATCAATCTATGGTAATATGGTCTGAGAAATACCGCCCATCAAGGGTAGAGGAGATGGTGGGAAACGAGCAAGCCCGGCTTCTGATTGTAAAGTGGCTGTCAGGGTGGGTGAGCGGAAGCAAGCCTCTTCTTCTGGTAGGGCCACCAGGAGTAGGCAAGACTACTATAGTGCGTGTGCTGGCAGCCCAGATGGGATACGATCTTGTAGAGATGAACGCAAGCGACACAAGAAACAAAGAGATCCTGCAGGCGCGGATATCTCCGGTGCTTGCCAATACAGGCATTTTTGGAAAAAAGATTCTACTCTTCATAGACGAGGTAGACGGAATTTCTGGAAGAGAAGACACCGGCGGCCTAGATACTCTGATAGATCTGATGCAGGAGCCGACAGTGCCTGTGATAATGGCTGCAAATACAAAGAGCAGCAAGATAAAGGATCTTGGCAAAGCCTGCCGGGTTGTAGAATTCGGTCCGGTACCAGATAGTCACCTTGCCATCCTTTTGAACCATGTGCTTGCAGAGCAGAAAGTGAGCCTTCCGCTGGAAGACAGGGCGGCCATTGTTCGCACAAGCAGGGGAGATGCAAGGTCGATGCTAAATTCTGCCCAGGCGCTCGCCTCGGGATACTCTTTGCTTTCAGCAAGAGACTACCATCTGGACATTGCGGATGCAATAAATGCATACTTTGGATCCGATCTGGCAGAGCAGGCGCGGGAATATTTCTTCAGGGCAGATGCGGCATACAACGACCCGCGCTTTGGAGCATCGCCGGAGGACCGGCGCAAGGACATGATAAATGCACTATTTTCCAGCATTGTCTCCACACGCCTAAAGCCAGATGACCTTGCTGTACTTTTAGACATCCTGTCAAAGGCTGACGTGCTTGTTGGAAGGGCGAGCAAAAATATGCAGTGGGTCCTTGTACGGTACGCCAGAGAGATACTGGCCTACCGGATGTTTGAGCCGTCGCGCAGGCGAGGCATCAAGTACAGCCAATACAGCATGCCTTGGCCTCTTATGGGCCCGATATTTGCAAGAGCTAGGTCAATGTCTGGCCTTCTAACAGAGCTCTCGTCGATGGCACACACTTCAAAGAGCACCTTTGGCTCGACGGTCATGCCTTACATGGTGCGAATTATTGCAGAAAGCAATGCGCCTGCAGACAAGATTGCCGAGGAGCTTGGACTTGACGAACCCGCCAGCCAGGCGCTGTTCAAGGAAATAGAGAGAACAAAAGGAATTGGCACTGTGACGGGCGGAAGCGAAGGGAGAAGAAAAAGTAGCGCAGTAGGCGACAGTCGGGGCGGAGGTAGAAGGGGCAGCAAAGGCTAGGGCTAGGTTGTGGAGCGATGGTATGGAATGAGTGGAACAGGCACAAAAAAAGGCGGAACTGACTGGATAACGCTTCTGGTAAAGTACAGGGGCAGATGCAAAGAATGTGGCCGCGACATCAATGTGGGAGAGTATGCCTTGTGGTCCAGGTCGTCGAAGGCTATCAAGCATCTTGACTGTCAGGAATCCTCAGAGAAATCTCTGGAAAAATCCCGGCCCCGGGCAAGGGAAGGGGTAGAGGAAGAGCCCAAAGAGGATGGATTGCAAAACGAGTCTGAACTTGAATTTGAATGCTTTATCTGCGGCAGGAAAGAAAGCACTCACAGCAGTCCTGCCATGTCCGGCCTTCACTACTCCAAGGCATCAGAACACAGCTTGTTTATCTGCAGCCGGTGTGTAGCAGACCCGGACGCTTACAGAAAGTACAAGGCCGCCTTTCTTGAGAAGCTGCAATCTATCTCTGGCAAAAGTTAAAATAAAATAATACTCTTCCACTTTTTGCTAGCAGATGTCAAGCGAGTATGAGAATATAGTAGGAAGCCTCTTGGCCGAGAAGCACGAAAGGCTAAACGAGCTTAACAAAGACCCGGAGGCCAACAAAGTCAAGATAGCCATGCTCGTGACAGAGATCGATGCACTTCAAGTCCTGTACGAAAACTATAACCTCAGCATGAACGTTTTCAGGCGGGCTCAGGGTGGCAGAGCATCTCTGAAAGACTGAGAGAAGAGGAGAGAAGAGAAGAGAAAAGATCTGGCGTTTGTTGTTATAATGAATTTATATAGGCTCCAATGCGGATAAATACATTCCAATGCATGAAGAAAAGATCAAGCGACTGGCCCAGCTGAAAAAGTCTGCAGAGGGCGGCGGCGGGCCAGACAAGATAGAGGCCCAGCATACAAAAGGCAAGCTGACTGCCAGGGAGAGGATAAGCCTTCTTCTGGACGAAGGATCTTTTGTGGAAATTGACAAGTACGTGGTTCACAGAGGCGACGATCCCACAGTAAAGAAGCACTATGGGGACGGCATCGTGAGTGGCTTTGGGACGGTAAATGGCAGGCAGGTCGTTGTATTCGCATACGACTTTACGGTGCTTGGCGGCTCGCTTGGCGAGATGTCAGGCAAAAAGATTGCCAAAGTCATGGACCATGCAATGAAGATAGGTGTGCCTGTAATTGGAATAATTGACTCCGGAGGCGCAAGGATCCAAGAAGGCGTCATGAGCCTGGACAGCTATGGGGATATCTTTTTCCGCAATACTCAGGCATCAGGTGTAATACCGCAGATCACGGCAAGCATAGGCCCATGCGCAGGCGGCGCAGTATACTCACCGGCAATGACGGATTTTGTGATAATGGTCGAAAACATCGGTCAGATGTTTGTAACAGGTCCGGAGGTGGTAAAAGAGGTCCTGAGCCAAGAAGTCTCCTTTGAAGACCTTGGCGGCGCAAGGGCTCATGCCACAAAGTCCGGCGTGGCGCATTTTGTAGCCAAGAACGAATATGACTGCATTGACAAGATAAAAAAACTGCTCTCATTTATACCACAAAATAACCTCGAAGATCCGCCGATGGTGGAGAGCAGCGATGACCCTAACCGGGTTGACTCCAAGCTTGCAAGCGTCCTGCCAGAAGCGCCCTACCAGCCCTATGACATCAAAGAGATAATCAAGTCGATAGTCGACAACGGTGACTTTTTCGAGGTTCACGAGCTCTTTGCAGAAAATATTGTGGTAGGATTTGCAAGGATGGCCGGCAGGTCTGTTGGGATAGTTGCAAACCAGCCATTGTATCTCGCCGGGGCACTTGACATAAATTCGTCAAACAAGGCCGCCAGGTTTATCCGCTTCTGCGATGCGTTCAACATACCCATTGTAACACTTGTGGATACGCCCGGTTACCTTCCAGGAGCTGATCAGGAACACAATGGGATAATCCGACATGGAAGCAAGCTTCTCTTTGCTTACTGCGAGGCTACAGTTCCAAAAATTACCTGCATTGTAGGCAAGGCATACGGAGGAGCTTACATTGCCATGGGAAGCAAGAACCTGAGGGCTGATGTCAACTATGCATGGCCCACTGCAGAGATTGCTGTGCTGGGCCCCGAGGCCGCAATTACAATAATTCACCGAAAGGAGCTGAAATCCTCTCCAGATGCTGCAGCGATAAAAAAGAGGCTGGCAAAAGAATATCGTGACAAATTCGCCAATCCATACATTGCTGCAGAGAGGGGAGTAATTGATGTGGTAATAGATCCCATGGAGACAAGGCCAATGATAATAAGGGCACTGGAGGCTCTGGCAGATAAAAAAGAGTCCAGGGTATGGAAAAAACACGGAAACATTAACCTCTAGAATGAAAGGAGTGATGTATGAAAATGTCCAAGATCTCTAGCATACTGATCGCAAATAGGGGCGAGATAGCCCTCAGAGTAGTCCGGGCATGCAAAGAGCTCGGGATCAAGTCTGTAGCAATATATTCAGATGAAGATGTCAGGGCTGTACATGTAAAGAGAGCCGACGAGGCCTTTCACATCGGCCCTGCAGCGCCAGCGGAAAGCTACCTTAACATGAACAAAATTATCGAAACAGCCAAGGCAGCCGGCGTTGACGCTATTCACCCCGGGTATGGCTTTCTGTCTGAAAACGAAAACTTTGCAAGCCTGTGCGAAAAAAGCGGGATCATATTCATTGGCCCAACAAGCAAGGCGATGGAGATTACTGGAGACAAGATGAAATGCAAAGAAGTCATGAAAAGAGCCAAGGTCCCTACAGTGCCTGGCAGTGACGGCATTGTAGAAGATGTGGAAAAGGCTGCAGATATAGCCCATAGAGCCGGCTATCCGGTACTGCTGAAATCTGCATTTGGAGGTGGAGGCAGAGGAATCCGGCTGGCAAAAGATGAGAAGCAGCTGAGGCAGGAGTTTGAAATGGCCTCCGCAGAATCAAGGGCCGCCTTTGGCAAAGCCGCACTTTTTGTGGAAAAATATCTTGTCAAGATAAGACATATCGAATTTCAGCTGATACGGGACTCGCATGGAAATGGCAGGCACCTGTTTGAGCGAGAATGCTCTATACAGCGCCGGCACCAGAAACTCATCGAGATATCTCCATCTCCAGTTGTAGATCAGAAGACAAGAGAACGAGTCGGCGAGATTGCAGTCAGAGCCGCCGCAGCTGTAGACTATTTGAATGCCGGCACTGCAGAGTTTCTCAGAGACGACGAAGGCAACTTTTACTTTATTGAAATAAATTCAAGGCTACAGGTGGAGCACCCCGTGACCGAGCTTGTAACAGGACTTGACTTGGTCAAATTGCAGATAGCGATAGCACAGGGTGAGGAAATTCCGTTCAACCAGCAGGATCTCCGGATGAACGGTTGCGCCATGGAGTGCAGGATAAATGCAGAGGACCCGTTCTACGACTTTGCCCCGTCTGTCGGGCCTGTTCCAAGCTGCAACATCCCGTATGGGCCAGGGATAAGAGTTGATACATACCTGTATCCGGGCTGCACAGTCTCAGGATACTATGACTCCCTTGTTGCCAAACTGCTTGCATGGGGAAGAAACTTTGACGAAGCTAGAAGAAGGATGAAAAACGCCCTCGACGAGTTTCAGATTGAAGGAATCAACACCACAATACCGCTATACCGGACCATTATGGATGAGCCTAACTTTGTGAAAGGGGAGCTGTCTACCGATTATCTGGAGAGGTACAGGGTGATGGACCGGATGAGAGAAGACGCAAAAGAAGAGGCCAAGAAAAAAGCATCCGCTGCAGTAGCAGCTGTGCTTTTGCAGTCAGAACTTGTAAAGAAAGCAAAAGCAAAGGGTGCAGGTGCTGCCATGCAGCAAAAGCAGCCATCAAGGTGGAAACATGTCCTCAGATAAAACTGCATCCAGCGGTAATAGCAGGCCAAGCCTCAGAAGCTTGGCGCCGGAACAATTTGGAGGAAAACCGTAATGGAGTTTAAAATAGGCGACCTTGCCCATCTTTTGAACGCAGAGTTTGTCCACAGCCTTGGAAACGACTCTATACTGATAAGAATAGATGGCAAGGATCACATGTTGAAGCTGCTCAAGTCTGGCAGCGATGAATTTGAGTTCATGCTGGACAACACCTTTCACCATGTCAAGGTGATGAGCAGTAGCAGTGCTGAAGCCAAGCTTGTGGTAGATGGGCAGCCGGTAAATGTAAAGAAGCATTCAAAGCTTACAGAAGTGCTTGAAAAGTCCTCAGGTATGGCAGGTTCTGGAGGCGGAGACAGGAATCTGACCAGCCAGATACCTGGCAGGGTAGTAAGTCTGGCTGCAAAACCCGGCACGCAGGTAAAGAAAGGGGATGTTGTCATGGTCCTCGAATCGATGAAGATGCAGGTAGCTGTCAAGGCACACAAGGACGGCAGTATCAAGGAAATAAAGGTAAAGCAGGGAGCTAGTGTAGCAAGAAACGACATTCTTGCAGTTATAGAATAGGATATGATAGGTAGGGCAGGACAGTAGAATAGAATAAGCAAGGTACAATCGTCAGATTAGGGCAGGAAAGAGAGTGGCATAACGTAAGAGAAGGGAAGGAATCCAAACAGAACGGAACAGAACACAGCAGAAAAGATAATAAGAAAAGAAAAAACCGAAAAGAAGAAAGAAAAATCTTGTCTAGCCTGACTTCTTTTTGCTATGCTTTAGTGCCTCTTTGATCTCGGCATAATTGGGCTCGACCAGCGGGTTGTCAGATACCCACCTGTACTGAACTTTTCCATTTTCATCCAGTATGAAAATTGATCGCTTTGCAGCATTATAATCCTGCAGAGGACCAAGATTTTTCATGACAATTCCATATTTTCTTATAGTGTCTCTCTTGTAGTCGCTTAGCACTGGAAAGTTCAGGTGCCGGTTTTCGGTGAATATCTTGTTTGCAAATGGTCCATCAACAGAGACGCCGACCACATTTGCGCCATAGTCTCTGAGTTCGTCAAGAGAGTCTCTGAACGCACACATCTCGGCTGTACAGACCGGGGATTCTGCCGCCGGAAAGAATGCAAGAACCAGCTTCTTGCCTGCATAATCCTGTAGCCTGTGCGACTTCATATTGATATCGGGAAGCTCAAAGTCAGGTGCCTTTTCTCCTATATTTGGAACCGATGATACAGATGCTGTGCCAGACATGTACTCAAATCTGTCAGCGAGAATAATAACGGTTTCGCTATGGTGGACTGGCTTGTTTCTACACAAACTCAAAAATACTGACACATCAAGTACTGCAGACGATAACTAATCATATTTTTCCTTGAAAGGCGACAGCGACCTCAACTCGCCTACTATTTCAGACAGAGCCTGTACCAGGCTATCGATCTCTTCTCTTGTATTCTGCAAGCCCAGAGTTATTCGTAATGAACCTGTTATCTCTTCATATGAAAATCCCATCGCCTTCAGTACATGTGAAGGCTTTTGCTTTTTTACCGAGCAGGCAGAGCCGGTCGAAACAGCAAATCCGTATTCGTCAAGTTTGATAATCATGTCTTCGCCGTTTACACCATAAAATGTAAAGTGCGCATTTGTCGGCAGCCTCTTTGCCTGGTCGTCAGGACCATTGAGTCTGCAGTGAGCAATCCCACCAAGTACTTTGCTTACCATATAATCACGCAGTTCCCTGACTGCGCCGTACAATCCAATCTTTTCACGGGCCAGCTCGCAGGCCTTGCCAAATCCGACAATTCCATGGACGTTCTCTGTGCCTGAGCGCACAAGAAATTCCTGGCCTCCGCCATGGATAAGCGGATGGAGCATTACGCCATGCCTGATATAGAGGGCTCCAGTACCTTTTGGGCCGTTAATCTTGTGAGACGAGATAGACATAAGGTCTACCTGTGCATTATTGACATCTACCGGAATCTTGCCTGCTGCCTGTACTGCATCAGTGTGAAAAAGCGCACCTGCAGCATGCGCTATTGAGGCCAGCTCGGCTACTGGCTGGATCGAGCCGACTTCGTTGTTTGCATACATGATGCTGACAAGGGCTACTCTGCCGGCCTTTTTGGAGATAGTATCCTTCAGGTCAGACGGCCTGACAAGGCCGTCAGCTGTGACTGGTAGATAGACAATATCAAAGCCACTGCTTTCCAAGGCCTTACACGGCTCGAGAATGGCATCATGCTCTATGCTGCTTGTTATGATGCATCGCCTCTCGGGGTCCTGTTTGCGTGCCTGGAGTGCTGCACCCTTGATTGCAAGATTGTCTGCTTCAGTACCACCTGAAGTAAAGATAATTTCACGCGGCCTTGCACCTATCAGATCTGCGACCCGCCTTCTGGCAAGTTGCAGTGCCCTGCCTGTATCTCTGCCAAATCTGTGGATGGAGGAAGGATTGCCGTACTGTTCCTTCAGATAAGGGATCATTTCGACAATGACTGCATCATCTACTGGAGTGGAAGCAGCATTGTCAAGGTATACTGTTTTCCTGTTTCTTCCCGCAGTGCCTGAAATCATGATTGTATCCAAACACATCCTGCTATTCTGTTACGTTTGATTCTGCTTTCATTCCTTCCTTCATATTCTCCCATCTGCATCATCCGCCGATTTGTTACGCAATTTGTAACGAGTCAACGAGCCTTCCATCTCCAGTGTAATAGCTGAATATCAAACCGATCATTAATTAATCAATCAACCGCCACTCAGTCAATAACCACAAGATTCCCTGTCCTGTACCCGCCAGCATCAAATGAGACGAACCTGAAGCCAAGCTCCTTGAGCTTCGTATTCAGGATCGCCAGCTTGGCCACGTCGAAGAGCTTGGTCATCTCGTCGGTTGCAACTTCAATTCTTGCGATCTCACCGTGGTCCCTTACGCGCAACTGCCGGACGCCAAGCATGCTTTTTGCCATAACTTCAGCATCTTCGATCCTTTTTAGCTTCTCAAAAGTTACGGGCACACCACGGGGAATTCTGGAAGCAAGACAGGCATTTGAAGGCCTGTCATGTACAGAAAGACCAAACCGATGCGCAATATTGCGCACCTGCTGTTTGGATACTCCAAGCTCGGCAAGCGGGCTCCTTATGCCGTTTTCTCTGAGGGCCTTGATTCCGGGGCGGTAATCCTTCAGGTCATCGGCATTGGTCCCATCTACAACAAGGTCTATCCCTTCTTTCTGTGCTTCAGCGCGAAGATGAGTTCCAAGCTCAGATCTGCAATAGTAGCACCGCATGCTGTCATTTTTTACAAATTCGGGGTTGTCAAGTTCGCTGTACTGGATAATGCGGTGGTCAATGCCTATTTCGTTTGCAACTCTTTTTGCTGCAGCCAGCTCTTCGCTGGCAAGAGTTTTGTAATCTGCAGTAATGGCCACTGCTCTTGTGCCAAATGCCTTTGCCGCAGCCAGCGCCACTACTGCACTGTCAACTCCGCCTGAAAGTGCCACGACGGCGCTGTCTCCGTTTGCTCTGAACCACTCTGTCAGAATGGACAGATCTGCGTTCTTGATGGTATGTCTTTGCTTGCGCTCAGCGCTCATTTCGCTGCTGTACAGACTATTTCCTCCTGAACGGCTGCTCCTATTGTCCATGCCATGCTCCGTAATGCAGTCTGTATTTTTTTGATTCCATTTCAATTCAACCTATAATTTCCTTTCCTCTACTTTACTTTGGTTTCTGCTTCTCATCGTGGCTTTTTTTTGAATTTCTGGGATCTGCATAAAGCCTGCCAACTCTATCCATAATATGCGCACTTACTATCTCTAGCACTCTTTTAACAGGCATCCCTGTCCTTGACGCAATAATTTTAATGTCTTCAAATTCAGGTTTCGCGCTCAGCAGCGCACCATGGCTGTCCCTTACAATCTTTGTATGAACATTAAAGCGGATATTGCAAACATCAACTGGCATGATCATGATGGCTCTTGGCAGGACAAACCTTTCAACTTCTTGGACTCTGACCCCGAGAGTGCCGGATTCTTCGAAAAGCACCTGCAACATGCCATGAAGATCGGCGTTATCTGATATAATCTTAATGAGATATGCAGGCCTGTTCTTTTTTGAAATTGCAGAAGTCACAGTTACATCTCTTGCCCCCGCAGCCTCTAGCCTCTCGATAAGGTTGCCAATTATTTCACCCGTCACATCATCGATATTGGTTTCAATTACGGACACAGTATCTCTGTTTGCTTCTGCGACAAGGCCTGACCTTCCCACCACGATCCTCAGGACGTTTGGCATGCCGGGAGTCTTGGCCTGCCCTGCGCCGTAGCCTATCTTTTCCGGAGAAAGGCTTGGATAGAACTTGACGCTTCCGCTTGCAAGGTTAACAAGCATGGCAGCGCCCGTTGGTGTTGTCAGTTCTCTTTCTGCCTGCCCTCCAATTAGCGTAAACTTTTTGCCTTTGAATATCTCTAAAATAGCACTTGCTGGGTTTGGGATTTTGCCGTGAGAAAATCTGACAAACCCTCCTCCTACTGCAACCGCGGTGGAAAAAATCTTTGATTCAAAAAGCCCAAGGTCCTGCAGAGCGGTTGCACACCCGACAAGGTCTGCCATTGTATCTATGCTTGAAGCCTCATGAAGGTGGACCCTGCTGTACTCTTCTCCGTGTATAACCGACTCTGCTGCAATTATTGTCTTCATTGATTCCAAGGCAAAGGTCTTGGACCTCTGTTCAAGTCCAAGGGAGTCGCAACACAGTGCCAGTGATCTGTACATGTCTATACCCCGGCGCTCATGGACCCTGTCTTTATACGAAAACTGGAACTCTGTTGCGCTAAAGCCGTGTGATACCGTCTTGGCAAAAGAGGCCTTTGTGATTGTGCTTCCCTTCAGAAAATCCTGGCAGGCGAAGATGGAATTGACAACCTTGTCCTTGTTTGCGCCAGCATCAACTAGGCTTGATAGGAGCATGTCGCCGGAAATTCCCGCAAGCTGTGAGTCGATTACTGCAATAACTCCTGCTCTGGTCATCGAGCTGCAAGTTATCAGGATTGTTTCAATATATTATATTATTTGCCTCTGGCGTATGTCTGTCACTACGTGCCAAGCCGTGTGGTAGTCATGATCGTGGACTACAGCGGCAGCGCCTGTCGTTTTCTTTGTTGATATACATACCTACTCGCAGTGTGCTAACCTGTTATAGTCCGCTTCCGAACGAATAACTGCTGGGTATGGTGCTAGGCTTTGACCCGTATACAAGGGCAATTTCCTCGTGCGAGTCGAGCACAACATCACGGTAGCTTTCTTGCACCTGGGCTCCATTCACGTAGACCTGCGGGGTTGATTCTCCGCCTGTCTGGTTTGAGATCTGTGAGTTTGGCTGGGTCTGGCTCCAGATGTCAAAAAAGTCTCCAAGGGTATACGATCTGGTATCCGGCGACTCGACATGTATTATGCCGTCTGTCTGATGGGTGTGCAGCCAGTACAAACACTTTCCAGTTATGCCTATCTGAGCGGGCACCGTGAAGGGCTTGCCGTCAATGAACACATCAAGATGGGCATGGATGTGGTATGTAGTGCGCTCTAGGCTGTTGCACTGGATGCCATCTATAGTAGGAGCAAGAGAAGACTGTGGCACAAATATTATCGCCGATATCACTCCGATAGCTATGATCGGGACTACTATTGCCGATATTATCTTTATATAACGCCTGCTGCGCCTTCGCCTGATGGAAAAGTAACTTTCAGGCCTGTCGTCGTCTTCAGTTTTCTTGTTGTCTTTCATTCATTCATTTCAATCCCGAGGCCAGACCAGTGGACTGGCCATGACTACTTTTTACACTATAAATTCTATTATAATTATCTTGTGGCCTACAATGGATAATACCCCCTATTTTAATGATAATTGAATAATAATAAAATAAAGATAATGTACTGTACTTGTTTGTTTGTAAGTAATAATAAGTAATCATATGATTACTTACAGATTCTTTTCTGTCTTTGATCCTCTTTTTTCAACACAAGATCCGGAAGTTCATTGTCGTCTACCCACAATTCCACCTTTGCAACACCATTCCTACTCCTGTCAATCCATTGGTGAGATGATGTAGATTCCACGACTTTGATAATCAATTCTGCCTCTGGCCCTGTGATAGTTGTAATCTTTGTCATACCATTCCGTTTTCTCGTCCCTCTCTCTTTTACGTCAGTCATACCTAGTCATACCAAAATTCGTTTATTATTAAAATATATCTTTCTTCTAGTAGATTTTGCAAGCATTTGCAATCATATGCTACTACATCATACCGAATCTCACCTAGTCGCATAAAACTATAACTTGATGTTAGAAAATGGTATTACAGGTTGCTACTGAGTGGCAAAAGAAAAGATCAGTATTTCTGTAGAAAAAGAGCTACTGAACTGGATAGACAGAGAAATTGAAAATAGCAGGTTTGCCAGCAGGTCTCATGCTTTTTCATTCGCAGTCAAAGAATTGAAGAAAGATACAAAAGAGCCGGTAAGAAAATGTTAGTTAGCGTTTCTTCAACTGAAGTTTGGCCAGCTCTGGCAGCGCCCATGCAAAGTGGATGTGGTCACAATCTACTGATTTATCCATCTCGCAATAAAGTTCGCTATCCTTGAGGTAGATCTCTGCAGTGCCATTTCTCTTGCTATCCTTGATAAAAAGAATGTTGTTGTGAATCCCTAGAGATTCAAACCCAGGCGCTATTCTGCTCAGAAAATCTTCCTTGTCAAGTGTATCGACTATCAGTTGTTGAACAAACGTACCCCACTTGGCAGGCGTCTCCGGCTTTTTCTTCTTTTTCTCTTCCCAGTTGCGCTCCAGCCTACGAGTCAACTCAGGTGTAAGATTAACAAGTTTAGACGCCTTATCCAAGCCCAGCCACTAGAATAAGGAATACTTAGGTTTCCTTATAAAGTATTTGTTCATAATCCTATATAATCCTAAGGTTTCCTAACATTATGTTAGAAGTTAGTTCTAGTTGACAAAAATGTAGAAATACTATCCTAAGGAATCCTAATATAATGTTAGGGAGCAACGTTAGGGAGAAAAGTTATGGTGGAGATGGTCAGGCAGTTTCCATCTCAAGGGGATGGTATAACGCAGCTGCACTTCAGGTGGCGAGAGAACGTGCTATTGCACCGCCAAAATATCGCATTTCGATACGAAGTGTGGTTGAGGATGCAATGAAAAAGGCCGGCTATAATGAGGTTTCAGATTTTGAATTGGAACAAGAGCTGGCCAAACTGAAACAGGGAAATGAAAAGGAGATTGAGGCTTGATGGCACAGGAACAAGTTACCACACAGGCTCGAGTGTCATCAGATAGCCATCAATCTCCAGCTAAAGACAAGCTTGATGATCATATAAACAAGTTGTCGTTTGACCTGGTATATCATGCTGAACAACATACCCTCAAAGGCTATTTCAATACATTTTGCGCAGAGTGTATTTACTGGGCCGCCAAGGTGGCTCAACACCCAGAGGTCTGGCAAGAAGAATATGCAAAAAGTCAGGCCCGCTACCTGCGAGCTATCCAGCCTGAAATCATAAACTATTGCATTGCAAAAATCAACGAAAACTACAATCTGCCTCTGAAGGCGCGTGAAATGACAGTGCAGGAATACCTGCAGGTGGCCGGTCAGCAATGACTGACAAGAAGCTGATCGCCTTCCACGGCAAGCAGGCCGTCAAGGACCTATACATCGCTCGTATGAAAGCCCACATGGTCGCAGACGAGCTAATACAGGGAACAGGATGGGCAAAGCGGGGAGCGGGAAAATATCAAGGTTGTGCAGTCGGATGCACTGTTAACAAATACGACCACTTCGCATACGAGACAGAATTGGGTATGCCCGCTGCAATAGCGCAGATCGAGGATAGCATATTTGAGCATCTAAAATGGGAGCAAGCCAAGCAATGGCCGCTGCGCTTTCTTGAAGTAATTCCAGTCGGTGCAGACCTATCAAGAGTATCAGCGCAATTTCAATACTGGTTGATGTTAGAGAATCTGAAACATGAAAAGTTTTGGCGAGAACATGACAAGAAAAAAGAATATACAGACAAAGTTGTGGGTGCGATAAAGCAAGTTGCTGAATTGCTGAAGAAATGGGCTGAGACAGGATTGATAGACGAGTCTGCTGCTAGGTCTGCTGAGTCTGCTGCTAGGTCTGCTGCTAGGTCTGCTGCTAGGTCTGCTGCTAGGTCTGCTGCTAGGTCTGCTGCTAGGTCTGCTGAGTCTGCTGCTTGGTCTGCTGCTTGGTCTGCTGCTTGGTCTGCTGCTAGGTCTGCTGCTTGGTCTGCTGAAAATGAATTTTACATCAAAATCTCTAACAAACTTTTGGAGCTTTTGTCGCAAGCTCCGGTCATGGAGGCGAAGTCTAATTGAGTCAGCAATCACGGCCACTCTGCCCACCATTTCAGAAGACTAACGAGAATGGTCGATACTGGGCAAAGACAGACGACCTTGGAAAACTTCCTGCCGAACTTGTATCTAAACTGGCCGTTTCACTCAATTCGCCAGGCGGTGAGTGGATAGAATTTCAAGGATACTTTTACAGAGCTGAGGCCAGCAAGGACGGCAAGAGCAAGTTTTTCGTCCAAAAATCGAAAGAAGAGCTAGAGGCAGACAAGAACAGGCAGCAGGGAAGAGGATTTAAGAAATTTGGTGGAGGTCCCAGACATCCCACGATAGAAGCTTTCGATGTGGCCACCACGGTGCAGGAAGTGAACGCTCTCATCCTGTCAGGCTTCCAGCCAGTCTGGGGTGAAAATGGCCTGCAGGTAGGAACATTTGCGAAGAAAGTGGCCGCTGATGCACCCGAAGCTGACGTGATAAACGGCCTGTTCATGGTAAAGCCTAAAAAATCAGATTAGGTGATTTTCATGCAATCGAAATCAGAGGAAGAAGTATTCTCCGAGTCTAACATAGTGAAAAAACTGGCTGAAATCGATCTGAGATTGAATACGATAAGAGCGGTGGCCGCTGAATCGCAGAACAGGCAGGAGCTGGCCGTTCTGGATGCGGCCACTTTTGCAATCGATATCGCTAGGGCGCATTTCTACAAGCTGGAAAGGGAGCAGCTAAAAAAAGACCTACTCTGGCTTCACGATTTTCTAACCGACCCTAATCAGCTAGAAAACCTGGGTGGTCTAATAGCCGCTAAAAGATTGTTTCATGACATTGTAAAGGTGTTATGAATGGTTGAAAAGAAGAAATTCGATTCGCTGGAGATACTGCTCGACAAGGCGGCTCTTGTCATCAAAAAGGCTCCCACTCCGCAGGCTGCAATTGATGTGTTGCAGGAGCTAGCGGCAGATCTGGAAACAGAGAAGCTGGTGGCGACAGAGGATATCTGTTCATTCCTCATCTCCAAACTCGCTGAAAAAACCGGCAAGAACGAGAGGTGGTTTAGGAAATATCTCGATGCAAAGTACAAACACTCTCAACAGCAAGAGAAGAAGAAGAAAGAGAAAGATTCTGAACTGAAAAAGCGGGCAGAAGTGGCCGAAAATGAAATCTGCAAAAGAGAGGTCTGCGGCCACAACCGAGCTAGTCATGGTGATGGCGGCCGCTGTCATGAGAAGAAATGTCGCTGTACGCTATTTCTCTCCGAGCTGGATAGGACCATAGTAATTGATGATGGCCGGCCACTTTTGCAACAACTCCTGTATGGCAAGGAACTGCCAGAGGACGATCCGCATCGTCCAGTTCAGCTGGCGCTAAAACAGTATAGAAAAGATGCAGAACATTACGACAAGCTGGCAAACGACTGGAAGCTTGCAAGAGACAATGCTCTCGACAGGATAGAAGAGCAGAAAAAAGAAATTGCTAGGCTAGAAGAGGAGCTAGCGACAAGGGCATCAAAAGAGGATTCTGAGAAAATCGACCTCTTGAAGTGCCAGATTGAAGAGTACAAAGCAGAAGTGGCCGATCTGAAGGACCAGCTGGCAAAAGCTCAGTTCACCACAGCGGATAAAATCCTCGACTTTTGGATCTTTGTCCCTCGCAAAAAAGTAGGTGAAATAGCGGCCACTATCGACAAGATGAACTGGGACAAGAAGCAATCAGGCTTTTCGATTAGAACAGATGGCAAGTTTGCAACAGGATTCAAGGTTGGAGAGCCAACATGACCGTTTTTTACGGCGAAAAAATCGAAGTGGTGGCCGTCAATCTCGAAACACAAACGGCCACTTGCAAAATATCGATGGTGGAGATAGACGGCAGGGATATGGATACTCAAGCTGCTATGAGCATGTTAGGTCCAGAAGAGCAGAAGAAATTGCAGAAAGAGCTTGCCAGGCGCAAGGCCAAAATCGAGAAATACAATCCCTCCATGTCTCCGAGCAAAAACAATAGCAAATTCGGCGGATACGGCGGTTCGAGAGAACGGGAATTACCGCTCTCGAAGCTGCTGAGTGGCCGTGAAAAGGCCGAGCTGCGCAACATCATGCGCAGGGTCAGGAAAGGACACACAGCCGAACTCATGCGCTACTACGGCACAACAAGCCTGAATGAAATACTCGAAAAATTCTACTCAAGTCTAAAGAAAAATCCTCGCATCAGGAGAGTGGTGGGGATTGATAGCACGGGATGCCTGTGCATGGAGCTACGGACGATAAAATGAGTGGAGTGGCTGAACCAGCAGAGATGGTCAAGTTCAAACCGATTTCGGAGATAGAAGAGCAACGCAAGCAGCTCGAATCAATCAGAACTGATGTGGAGAAAAAATTGATGGAGCTTGACCATATTGCCAAGCAAATGAGAGAGCAAGAACAGAACATCAAGTATGCTTCAGACATCATTAATGAAAAGCTGGGCGACATTCTGGAATGACTGAAGGCGAACGACACTCCAAAGCTGTTGCAAGAGTCAAAACAATGTTGATACTCGAAAACTACCACATCTACGAAAATGACTATTCGAGAGGCTGGGGTGGCTACAAATTTCCGACAATAATGACAGACAAAGGTCCAAAAGGATGGACGGCCGACATTTTCGTTCAATCGAAAAGTGGCCGTTGCTTTGTTGTAGAGATAGACGGCCACCTGGCAGGCCAGGGCCACTTTAGCAAACACAACCAGATTGACGACGATTTCAGAGACGAAACATTGCAAAAATTCGGCGTAGCGACAGTCAGGCTCGACGTGGATTGGCTAGTGGGCAAAGAGGCGCAAAGTGACGAGCAAATCATGCGAGAGATAAGGCATTGGCTCGACAAGAAATTCCAAATTTGTCTAAACTAGTATCCATGGCAAAGGCGGTTGGATGCAATGGCATCTGTCTGCAATACAAAACCAGTTACAAGTGGATTGAAGATGATCACTGCTATTGCGGACACTGCGCAGTACATATGGTTATACCACGTTTACAACTTCGCTGCCACTGCTGTAATCGCAAATTGCACAGACGGTCGCACAGATCCTCGCACAGACAAATCAAAAGGATTTAGCTAGCTAGTTTGAGCCTCGAAGGTTACTCTGAAGAATTTCTCAAGCAGATGCAGGCCGACTACCAGCTCTACACGAGGGAAGAGCCTGCAGAGTTCAGATCGGCCACCACTTTGGGTAAACAACTCTACAAGGCAGAAGATGTCAAGAAGGTGGCCGATGAAGTGATTCAAAAACTCGGCCACTTTGTCTACCAGTGGGAGCTATGCGGCGGTGTCAGAAGAGGCAATCCGATGGTGCATGACGGCGACTTAGTAGTCTGGCTGAGGTATGATCCAGAACCGGATACGATGATGTCATTCAAGCACAAGCTGGTGGAGATATTGAAGGACCAGGTGCAGGAGGGCAGCATTCGCTTCATGGATGAAGAGTTGAAAAAGTCAGAAGAGGAGACAGAAGATGATGGCGGTAAAAAGAAAAAGAGAAAAGCTCGCAAGAGTAAGAATGTGGCCAAGCCTAAAGAGCGGAAAATCTACAAGTTCTGGTACAATTCGATACCGCTTGAAATCAACATTGCCAAGACGGAGCAGCAGTTTGAAGTCTTGAAATTCATCAGGACGGGAACTGCCGACTTTCACCGCAATCTTCTGATTGAATCACAAAATCAAGGAATGACAATTCGCTTCTCACATGACGATGAACTTGACATGGACCTCTATGGTCTCTACGGAGCTGTCCGCTCTTTTGCAGCTGACAAGAAAGGCAGGAGGAAATCAGTGTGGATTGTCAACCCTGCAAGGTTGGAGGCGTGGCGAGAGCGAGACATCATCGAAAAAGTGTTAGGCGAATATGTCGAGCCTGCCGACAGGTAGACTTATTTTTGAACAACAAAACTAAATGTAAATACTGCCGTCTATGCGGCGGCGAATTTGAGGGAGAAAAGAGAATGGAACATCTGATAGAAAAGCATGGCATGCCTGCACCGGCGAGTAGGATGATGAAACAATACAGGATATCAAGGTTGTTTTCAAAAAATCCGGTAGACTGGAGCAACCAAATTGAATTCTACATCGGTGGCAAAAAGTGGGTCGAGAGGTAAAGATGATGTCTATACCTAGCACTATACCAAGTTGACTCTGTATCCGGAGAGGTGTTACAAATGCGGTGCAACAGTATATGTCACTCACATCTATCCAGATGAGGACGAGCGCAAGCAAACTGGGATCCAGGTTGATGTGGTCTCTGAAGATTCCACAAAATTTCTTGGCTATGTTTGCTTTGTATGTGCAGATAAGATACCAAACAGCAGCCTTGGCTATCCACCATGGACTTTGCAAATCTATCCGGAGAAAAAATAATACAGTTTGAATAGCGAGTCTTGGACTAGAGACAAAGGTTACTCTCAATACAACGTTCTAAGAAGCAAGAGAAGGTGTGTTGTGTGTGGCAAAGAGTTTGCTTCACTGCCAGCTATATTTCAACATAGGAAGAAATTTGACCATTATGGCAAGAGATACTAGATAGATTTGGCAAAGCCAGCTAAAGACACAACAAGCATAACCGCCAGGATAGACACGGCCACTCTGAAAGAGCTGGACGGAGTGGTGGCCGCCCGCACAAAGGAAAGACCAGGCCAAACCTACACGCGCACAGATGCACTGGCTGAAATCCTGCCTCTTGGCCTCAAGGCTCTGCAAAATCCCAAGGCTCTTGAAGTGGGAATCATAGTTATAAAACATATCGACAAGATAGAGGATCCATTGCTGGTGGCCGAGCTGAAAGAGCAGTTGAGAGAAAGGCAGATAGTCGATTATGTCGCAAGTCTGACACATGATCAGCTTGACGCTTTAGCCACTATCGTGTTTGACGAGATGCGGCTGAGAGCAGACAAGCCGCCTCTATCGATGCTGCCGCCTTCTGAGAAACGAGCGCTCATTTTAAAGTAAACCGCCAAAATCAAGAGCAGAGATGTCAAAACAGGAGGCCACTATCGCTGGATGGAAAGACGAATGCGAATACTGGATTGACAACTTTATCGAAGGTGGCCGTCTTGTGTATTTTGAGCAGATGACACAGCTACAAACCCTGCAACATCCCGTTTTCAAGGTCAAGCACTATCATCTATCGCCACAGCTGACCACTCTTCTACTGAATGAAGCGGCCACTTTCTTTGAAGCGATGAAAGCGGCCATCATCGGCCACTTTGAAACAAAAGGAGAGGTCGAGTTTGTCAATCTTCTGAAGCGCCAGCTAGAGATAGAAGTCTATGAGCTGCCGCCAGTCAAGCGCCTTGACCGCACAATGCTTGACAAGTTCGTAGCGCTAGGCCCCTGCCAGGTCCACGCTATCGAGTCTCTTCAGCATATCAAGACCAGGCTAGTTTATCGCTGCTGGCATTGTGGCGAGCTGTCAAGGACAAAATCAAAGTGCGAGCATTGCGAGGAAAAAGACCTTGAAGAAGAAGTGGCCGCCGACAACCTGCAAGACCAGCGCTACATCGAGGTCATAGTTTTAGATCAGAATGGAATGGCCACCGACAAATCACTGAAATACTGGCTGGATATTAGGGGCCAGAAGGCGTTCGAAACGCCGGATTTTGGCGAGACATGGATAGTGTCAGGATTTGTCAGATTATCAAAGAATGAAGATAAGCAGCCAGTCGGCTCTGTGCAGACATTCTTTCTCTATCTCGAAATTAACAGCATCCAGAAGGTGGCCACGGCCACCAAGGAGAAAGTGGCCGTTACGCCCGAGCTGGTGGCCGTCCGCAAAAAATGGGTGGCCGACTTGCAGAGGCAGGGAAAAGACGTAGAAGCCGAGCTGGTGTCAAAGCTGGCTCCCTCTATCGTGGGAGAAGACTTGTTGAAACTATCACTACTCAGGCAGGCAGTAAGTGGCGCTGTCGAAAACGTGGGAGAGCGGACAGATATCCACATCCTTGTGCTGCGCAACCCTGGCCGAGCTAAAACGGATCTGGCTATGTACATGTCAGGCCTCACAAGTGGTGGCTATGTCGATTCAGCTGGAGCCTCTGCAGTGGGGTTGGTGGTGGGGCTAGAACCAGACGAGCGAACAAAAAAGAAAGTGGCCAAAGCTGGGGCCGCCGTATTGTTCAACGGCCACCCAATCTATCTTGATGAGGTGGACAAAATCAAGCGTGAATACCTATCGCAACTCAATACACCTCTCGATAAGGGATTCTACCAGGAGACCAAGATATTGAACAAAAGATTTGAAACGGCCAGCCCGTGGGCGGTATTTGGTAATTTCAAGGCTAAAAAATATGATTCGAAACAGAGTTTAGCCTGGAACATCAATCTGCCGGAGGATTTTCTTGACAGGATAGATCTGTACCATATAGATCCAAGCTCAGCATATAATGAAGAGCTGGAAAATGCCATAATGGATGCACAGAGCGACCGCTTTGAAAAAGGGACGGAAAAAATAGTTATCGATCCAGAGCTGAGAGAGCATATCGCTTGCGCTCGCTCCATCAAGGAAATCAAGTTCGAGTCAGGAGTGAGGGAAGTTTTCAAGTCATTTCAGAAAGATATGAAAAAGCTGGAGCAGGCGTTGGATTCCGGCATCAAATTTTCAAACAGGCAATTCAACGGCTTGTGGCGTCAAGCTATCGCTCGTGCAGTATTGCATCTGAGAGATACAGTAACAAAGGATGATGCAGAGCAGGCTATCAAGCATGTCACTACAATCATCGCAAAAGTTGGCATAGATCCGAGGACTGGTGAAATTGATTTAGGCGTGCTGACAGGGACGCAGAAAAGCAAGATGGAGCTACTAAAGGCGTTCAAGCAAATCTTTCTCTTTCTCTGTGCAGGCGACAGATTTGCAGACATTTCACGAGAAAAACTGATAGACCAGCTGCAAAAGCAGGGTTGGATAAAAAATGTCTACGAAGCTTCAGAGCTGATAGATGATGCAAAAAAACAAAGGATGATAATGGAAACCAGCAAGGATAATTTCCGATGGATTAAAGGCTGAGTGGCCACCGAACAAGTCCAGCAAGAAAAGCAGAAGGGGCCACGATCCTACTACGGCCGCTGGATAGCCAATCAGCGAGCTTCTGAAATTCAGAAATGGGGGGGGGCGCTGCCAGGTATGTGGCAACTCAACCTATGACGAGCTAGAATTTGCCCACGTCAAGAAAACTGACCTTTCAGGAAGAAGCAGCCGTGGCTCTTTCGCTAGGCTCAAGGATGTCAGGAACAATCCAGACTGCTACAGATTGATGTGTGAAACCTGCCATAATGGATTTGACAACGAAACAAACCCCGAGATTCAAAAAATCTACAAGGAAATCTTGAAGGTGGCCGAAATTCCCAATCCTCCTACTCCTACACCTGCACCAACGGCCACTTCCGCCTAGGTGGCCGAGAAAATCTGCATGTGTTGTCAGAGGATTATAAAAAATGGTGAGAATGTCGGCATTTGTAACGACTGTCTTGCTCAGCTGAGAGATGTGTTTGGAGTCAAGATAAAGCGAAAAGAAGTTTGGTATCGATTATCAGAAAATCCGATTAGATGGATCAAATGCGAATGGAATTTTCAGGGCAGAAAGAAAGGTTGCTAACAGAAGACTGAATTGGTAACCAACACAGACAAATTCTACAAAAAGTTCAGGAAGATGCCCTGCCCTGTCTGCGAGAAGCCGATATCGAGACATAGTAGAGATGAGGCTATAAAATGCGCTTTCAAGATGGTAGCTGCGCAGATGAAAGCGATGGAGCAGGACAATAACAGTTAGTTGACCAGGCCAGACCAAATCCTGTACTCTGTTTGTTGCGTTTTCTGTCACAACAACTACAAGACTACCACTCAGAGAATGAAACGACATTTGCGAGAATGCCCGGGCGTCACCGGCCATAGAAGCTATCTTTTCAGATGTGTCAGACCAGCTTCCATTCTAGCTTTGCAAAAGCGGAAAGTGGAATATTGATACACACAGAAACACCTAAATATAACACTATACATAATGTATAGTGACTATAACATGCCAAATACCACACAGGCAAACGAAAACAAGTCAAAAGAAGAATTGGAACACAATGCTTTTTGTCCCTTCTGCAATTCTGAGCGGCTGGGTGTTGATGTTTCAATTCTCGAACCGTCTGCCACTGAGCAGTGGATGTGGTGGGCCAGACATGAAAAGTTCATGGGGGCAAGACAGTAATGGGTACGAATTGGGATAGATACCGAAACAGCGAACAAGCCGAAATCCCTCCAGCTTTTAGCCACTCTGTCAAGATTGAGCAGACGGGTAAGGGCGCAAGAATCACTGTACATGTCTTCGCCAGCAGCTCAGAATCTGCAATACAACAGGCGCTGGAGATGTACGGAGCGACGAAAAAGTACCTTGAGCTGAAAGGTGAGGTAGTGGCCCCTATCGAAGTGGGTAAGAAGGAGTAGATCACAAGTGGCCGAGCATGAATATCACCACGAGGGAGACGGATCGGCCACTATCTCCATCAAGGCTCTATCTTTCATCACAGCTCCAAACGGCCAGCGGTCTGTCATCCTTGATATTAATGGCGAAACTATTGTTATGCACGAATGGAGCAAGAAGGCAAAAACTATAACTGTGGACGCTCAGGTGAAAGCTTCCGGATACATCGAAGTGCTTCCAAGATATGCCTGAGACGAAAAAAGAAAAACAAAAGCAGAAACAAACCCCAAGCTACCGCTCAATAGCAATAATGACCGTAGTGAAAAAGTGGCCGACTGGCGGATGCTATGCCAGGGTGCCGAAAGATTGGATCGGCCACCGAGCGGCCTTCTACCTACCTGATAAAGTGGCCGTTGAAATCGTTCACGGCCTGGGCAAAGACAAGAGCCACGCCTATGTGGCCAGGATCCCCTGCGAGCTGGCAGGCAAAGAAATCAAAATCGAACTAAAAGATACAATTAAATAGCCACTATACGTAACGTATAGTGTCGGGTGCAAGCCCGACAAAAAGCGCCGGCGTCGCCTAATGGTATGGCGAGCGCCCCCTAAGCGCTTGGGTGTTCAACCCCTTAAGGGTTCGAATCCCTTCGCCGGCGCTTAAATCTTTCCTTTCCTTTCCCTTTCAAAAAAGAGAACGGCCACCACTGTGTTTAAATTTACGATGTTTTAGAATTTGACTGGGGATGGCAGAGGCTTATGTTTCTGGAGCTAATTCACGACAACCTAATGACATTGAGGCTGAAATCTTTTACCATCTTCAAGAAGCTGGCAACATAGCAAGTCGTGAGCTTGAGTCTGACATCAATCTGAACAACATCCAGACAAAAAGCTATCACATCCGTAAGGCGGCCGAAGCTGCAGAGCAGGCAGGGTGGCCGAAAAAAGAAATATCTAAACGACTACTTGAACTGATATTCAAACACGATTATAACATCAGTCGTAGTCTTGTTTATCGTATTTGCTCACCACTAGGTTATTCCGAATCCGATTCTGAACTAGATCAGTCAAGTCCAATGATTGGACAAGAAAATAGTTCTATATATACTGCTTTTGAACAGGAAAACGAGCAACTGATAACACAGATAGAAAAAGAGATCGACATCAAGAAAGCGATCATTTCGAAGCTCAGAACATCTGCATTTCTTACAAAGATACCCCGTGAAGAGCGCAAAGAATTACTGTACTGCTACGCAGTTCATAACAAAAATATTGGCATGGAGTGGGATGGCCGAAAAGACGTTTCTGAAAGACAGTATTTCATTCTATACGAAGCATCAACAGCTGCAATAAATGACAAGGTCACAGAGCTGTACATCAAGATGGTCAAGGATTGGAAGCCGCTGACAGGCAAGCAATATCACAAACTGAAAGTCGGAATAACAAGAATGATCCACCCGCTTTTTGAGCCGAAGAACCAACAGGAGGCGATCGACAGGGGCTTCTACGGAATACAATGCCGGTGTGGCTCCTGGCGTGTCCTGATTGAAAAAGAACCTACGAAGGAATTCAAAGTGCAGTGTTGCAAATGCCAGCTTATCTTCGAACCGAAGACAGAAACGTTTAGCGCGAAGAACTCTATCATACTGGACGAAAAGATAAACACAGTTCTGACAAACTACGATGATTTCAAGAAGAACAACGGCTATTAATTTATTGACTGGGTAAGAAATTAGGACTGGTATTTTCACGCTTATCAAGGCCTCGGATAGGATGGTGGTGGTGGTGGAATGAGCGGTGTTTGAATCGAACTATGATAGGATTGAAAGGTTAACTAACTGGCCTAACATTCCTTTTTTGTTTTAATTATTAGTCAATGCTCCTTAATTCCCTATAGGGTTCACGCTCAATTCCTCACAGAATATTCAAAAATGCCTGCTTACGACTGGACGACAAATAATCATGAAGGTAGGGGCCTCCGAAGAGCATTCAAACGGCTAGAAGAAAAGATGGAGTCTGCGCGAGATCCAAAAACGATTGCAGAATTATCAAAAGCAATGGCGTATGTCGCACAAGCAAAATCCAACATAGCAAAGAATCATGACCTTGAAAAAAGAGTGCAAGAGCTTGAAAGATTGGCAGGGATGGCGCAGAAGGCAGCGCCAATTCAAAAATAAAATAATGAAGTTGTTATTGTTGAGTGAATCAGATTGCTCAGTGAATCACGTGTCAAAAGGCTGGAGGACTATTATTACAGCAACAACAATAAGGTAAGCTGGAACGACAAAATCCCTGTTGATTTTGAAAAGTTCTATCGTCTGTTCGGTTTGTTCATCCACCCCGCCACGGGCCTGCCTGTCGTAAGACTTGCAGACTACCAGTACGAAACCGCAAGGCTGTTCTTTGAGCATAAAAGGCTGCTGGAAGTCAAATCAAACAAGGTAGGTGAGACTTCCAAATGGTCTGTAATTGACTTCCAGCTTGCCCTTTTTCCAACATCAAATCCGCTGTCGACTAGAGGTTATGATACCCTTGTGATAGCGCAGACAAAGGACCATGCCAAGCAGCACCTGCACGATCTCAGAAAGGCAATTATCGATTCTCCTGCCTACTCCAAGTATCTGATAAACAAACCAGACGAAATCGCTATCGAGGGCAAAGACCTGAACAAGGTGCTGAGGGATGAGCAGAGCAAAACCTCAGTGATCTATATTCAAAACCCAGAGAAGCCGACAAGGCCTTCACGCATCATAGCACTGGGAATTGAAAATTATGGTGCAATCCTTAGCTGGAAGAGAGTCAAGCACATCCACATGTCAGATATCACAGCATCAGATTCCGATTTCACCAGGGGGATAGATGCTGCAATGACCAGACTGGCAAATACAAACGGCACCTGCATCATTGAAACCGTGCCAGGAATGCCGGAAGGGTTCGTATACCAAACAGCGCAACACTTCAACCCCGAGACACACAAGCCCGGGGATTTCTGGGTTGTCAAGGTAACGGCAGAGCAGGCAGTAAAGGCAGGAGTAATCAATCAAGAGTTTTTGGAATCCGAGCGTAGGAACAAGGGAACGGCATTCGGCCAATTCTATGAATGCATTTTTGGATTCCAACAGGGCAATGTCTTCAAGCTGGAGGATATTGAGGCCTGCATTGCAGCGTATGATCTGGAAGGTTACAAGACACTAGATTGCAAGCTATTTGTAGATCCCGCTTTTGGTCTTTTAGAACAGAATAGCAAATTCGCCTGGCTTGTTTTGGCATTGTTGGATGGCAAGGTGCGAGTCTACCACGCTAAGCAATTTACAGGGATGTCATACAATGAATCGATGCAAGAACTTGATTTCTTGCTTTCAAAATTCAATTTTGTCAGAATTGGAATAGACGCTGCCAACCCCGTTTTTATCAGGGGCGCAAAAGAGAGAATAGGCGAGAATCCCAACTACGACCAGCTAGAAGAAAAAGAGAGCGAAGGATGGTGGAAAGTCAAGCCTATGAGTTTTGGGCAGAAGGAAGGACAGGAGTATTTGCAAGCCATCCAATCCCTGGTGTCAGGGCATTACCTCGAGATACATCCCGCTTTCGAAGAGCTGATTTTGCAGATGAAGATGGCTGTAACAGATGATAAGGGCAAGCTGGATAAAACAATGAATTCGATGGATCTGTTTGATTGTTTAAGAATGGGTGCTGCCACTTACAGGGTGGAGAATCAATAATAATGCCTCCCAGGACCAAAAAACTGCCTGATGATTATTTCAAGATCATCACGGACAAGTACGATATAGAAAAATTCTGCGATTCTTGCAAACCTATAGAGGTGGTCAAGATGATCTTGAACCCAAAGCGTCAAGGATTCTTAATCTGTCCCCGATGCGGTGCAGAGGCCTCCATCTTGGATATGAAAGGTCTGACCAAGCTTGTAGACCAAGACGCAGGAGAGCCGCTAGTTTCATTTACTTCTGCGAAGAAAAAAAACAGCATTGAACAGCAGATGGAAGACGAGCTCAAAGCGTTGGGATACACGAATATCAGGTTATCGAGGCTCTAGATAGCTAGCTGACACAAGTTCTCTTTTCCGCTCTGAAAGTAGTTCCTCCGTTTAGAATGTCTAAAGTTACTGATGATCATGGCGAATCAACAGCACGATTAATCCCCAAATCTGCAAATCAGGAAAGGCCACTCTTTGCCTGGCTAAAAACTGACTGGAAATCTAACTTTATCCGCCAGACAGAAGCCTTGATGGAGTCGCATTATGATGCCATGATGAAGGCTGCAAAGAAACTGGAGGACAGGGGCAAAGTCCAAGAGGCCAAAAACTTGAGAGAAGCTGCCAAATCAGTTGCCCTGCCACAGCATTCAACATTCTTTCCACAGGTGACAACAGATCCTTACACTTCTGCCGTCAAGTACATGATGCTTGACTCGATACTGAATGACGGCAACTGCATCCGCCCCGTAAAGACGCTGATCACCTTTACTCTGGGCCAGAAAACCACTCCAAAGCTGATAAGCAGGCTGGCTCCAGATGGTCAGATACACCCTAACGGTTCTACAACTTTCAACGGTGTCACTATCAACAATCAGGACATCCTGAAAATCTGCCAGCTTATTGAAAACAAGCGGGAAGTCAACTTTAGAGAAAGATTGCAAGGATTGATGAAGCAGGCCTATGCGTACGGCCGTGGTGCGCTTGGGATTGTATACGGAGATTTTGAGTACAACGGGCAAAAGTTTGAAAACATGCCCATTGCCCTTCGCCCGTTAACTTCTATCTTTCTCGGATATGTGACAATCAACGCAAACACCTGGATGCCTGAAAACGTGATTTACGCCACATTGACGGCATCGATGTCAAATCCTGTTCCCATGACTGAGCTTGTGTATCTGGTACATGAAGACGACAATACCCAACCCCGTTCAGTAGGTTATGGATGCTCTCTGTTGCTATCAGCAATCCACCTATCTGAGTCTGTCAGGTATGCTCAGGAAGTGTCAATCAAGGAAATCTTTCATTCGCTCTGGGCTGGCATGCTAGAAATCAAAGCAAATACCCGCGTACAGGCCAGGCTCGATGCTCTTTCAGCGGCATTCCAGCAGGGCGCAGGGACCAGCTATGTCCACAATCAGGATATCACCGTCAACGAACACAAGATAGAGCATGACCTTGACAAGCTGATGGCCGCTATGGACATGATTGCAGACATGATAGCCCGCAGTGTAGGTGTCCCCTCACCGCTCATAAACCACGAGGCCGTCACAAACAGAGCAACACTTGATCTGGTAGTACAGGCCTGGGAGGCCTCAAGACTCAGAAATGAGCGCAACTGGGTAAATGACTGCATATCTTTTCAGTGGTACGATCCTATCCTGATGTCCATCTTTAACGTCCCGCCAGACCAGAGGGAGATGATGGCCAGCTGTCCGGTCAAAGTGATTATGGATTTCACATCAATAACTTTCGCCACCATCGAAGATAAGGTGCCGCTTATCGCTCCTCTGAAACAATCAGGATTGTTCACAGACGAGCGCATAATCAAGATGCTGGACCTGCCGCAGGAGGCGCTAGCAGAACTGGAAGAAGCAAGGCAGCAGAACTTGCAGAAGCAGCAGCAACAGATGTCAATGAATCCAGCAGTGCAAAGTGCAATTAATCAATCAAAGACTACGGATAGGCTCAACGCCTTTTTAGACGAACAGGAGAAAAATAAACCCAAAGTAAACAGGCCTCAAGACGGTGGCGACAAAGGTTCGTTGTGATGAGAGAAGAGAAGAGAAATGAAATTAATTCACTGGATAAACCCGACTGCGGCCACTTCGGGGATGTATTCTTACATTGCTCAGTGTATTCGTGTCGCTAACCAGCTCGGCCACCATGCTACCTATGCTTATTGCAACAGGCCTGAGCCTGAACCTGCCGTATTGATGCATTACGGCGCTGTTCTGGAGACAGTGTCCCACAAAACAGCTGAAGAAAAAGATTGTATCAACATCATTCACTCCGGCATTCCTGCCAACTTTAACAGGTTGCCAAACAAAGTATTCGAAACCCACGGCACACCACGGTGGATCATGAAAGACTGGGATGCCCTGAGCTATACGTCATTCATGGCAAAGAACTGCTCGCTAGTAGTTACAAGATGGCCGTCACAGGTTCCCTACTGGCAGGCCTTGACTGACAAGCCGGTGAAGACGATACCACCCGGTGTTGACCTCGAACTATGGAAGCCAGACGGGCCAAAAAAAGAATTCACAAATCACCCGCTGATTCTGTGGGCAGATACATGGCGTGAGGGACTGAAGGAGCCATGGGAGCTTCTATATGCGTTGAAGATGATAATGCGGGAGATACCATCGATCACTCTCAAGCTGGTCAATATCCCTTCTGAAAAAATGGATTTGCTGCACTATTTCATTGGTGTGCTTGGCATCGGATCGGCGATTGAATGGCCTGTCGAAGCTAGAGTGCAGAACATCGCAGAATACTACAGGACCGCCGATTGGGTATTTTCTGCGCATGGTGAAGGGAGCAATGTAACGTGGGAGGCGCAAGCCTGCGGGGCAAAGATAGGATTTGGAGATGTGTCATCTGAAGCAATCGCCAGGCAAATACTGAGAGACGAATATGACCCAGCGGAAGAAGAAAAACCTGATCTTCGAAAAACCATTGAATCACAAGTGAATATTTTTGAAAATCTTGCATGTATATGACATAGCAGGTGTCGCCTGCATCCTCGCCAGATGGACCAGAAAGGCAGGCCATGAATCGCAGGTCATAAATATGTACGATCCTTTTGGATTTTGTGATTTTTATTGTGAAGAAAGAATTGCAGACGAGAAAGCATTTGTTGACCGAGTTTTGCAGGCAGGCAAAGATTATGATATCTTACACGTCCATACAGTCTACCGCATTTTACCAAGGCTGGCCGAACTGCGCAAGCCTGTAATAATGCACTACCATGGCTCCGAACTGGCACAATCGCAGGGGGATCCGTTCAGGGAGTGGTGCGAGCAGTTTGCAAACAAAATTCTGGTAGCTAATGAATATCTGATGAAATACCACGATAGAGCGCAATGGCTGCCAAATCCAGTTGATACAAAACATTTCAAGCCAACGCAGGGTGATAAGAAAAATGCGTCACTCATGTTTGATATTCCCTACATAGATTATGAAAAAACACTGAGTGAGTTGCCACACGATATCCGTGGTAATGTAGTTGTAGCGAACAGGCTAAAGCGACCTGTACGCTATGGAGATATGCCACTATTGCTGAACGAATACAGCAATTACATCGATATCAAATATCACAGATATCAAGGCCTCCTGCCCGCCCTCTCCAAAACGGGATTAGAAGCGCTGTCCTGCGGTCTGTCGGTGTTGAACTGGAAGAAAGAATGGGTTAAAGGACTACCAGGACATCATAAACCAGAATCGGTAGTTAGTTCCCTTCTGGATGTTTATGAAAATCTTCTCGTCTAACCAACCAATGCCAAATCCTATTGCATCGGAAGTATCAACAGACCAGCAAGGCAGACTGTTCATCAAAACATTCCTCATTGACAGTTCTGTCAACCAGAATGATTGGGGCGTCACACAGGCTTCAATCCGGCAAAACATCGGATCATTCATTGGCAAGCCTATCGTCTTTACAGATACTTTTGATCATCCCAGTCTAGACGATTCAAACCTTGACCACGTTCTGAAGTCGCAGGAACCCTATCGAGTTGGCACTATCAGAGATGTTCAGGAAAAAGATGGTAGATGGTTTGCAATTGCAGAGATAACCGACCCTGCTTACCGTGCAGGAGTTCAGGCTGCCAACATTCCACCTTTCGTCTCGCCTGCTATCTATCCAACCGCGCCGGTGAAAAATGAAGCTGCTATAGAGAGGTGGACAGGCGTTCACCTGGCCACAGTGGACCAACCTGCATACGGCGCAGTAAAGGCGCATATCACATCGCAATGCACGGGAAGCGAGCGGGATTGTCTGCTACAATTGAGAAACGCCAAGCTCAAGAAAGCAAAACAACAACAGAAAGATATACAAGATTGCGGATTCTGCAAGGCAGCTGCAATCAAAAACTATTATGCCAAACTTCGATTAATAATTAATTCTAGTCAGAAAAAACTACCAAAGGATAATTCTCTTTTTCGCAAAAGCAGAACTGCACGTACATCCAAGATGGATTCTTCTTCAAGTCAAACAGATAATGGCCGCCCCACTGCAAACGGGTTGGCCGAGAAATATGCGAGTGAACACAATCCACATCCTTCAACAGAACCGGATAGTGGACCTTCACATCCTGACAACACTTCCTTAGATCAGGCCGATGCCACCGATGGCGATACTGGCACAGGGCCAGAGGCATGGCAGCAACAGAAAAAGAAAAAGACTGCTGATGCAGAGGCTGACGCTGATGCCGAAGGCGAAGGCGGCGACTCTGATGTTGTTCCAAAGAAGCAAAAGATTGCTCAGCTAGAAGTTGAAAATGCCCGCCTCAAGCAGGAGGTCGCCAAGCTCAGGTCAGAAGCCAAGGTGGCAAAGGACTTGCAGAGCAGGGTAGCCAAGCTAGAAAGCGAGAACAGACGTCACAGGATCGCAGGCATAATCACCAAAGACGTTATCCGTGATGACAAATCACGCACTGCACTCATTGACAAGCTGACAGCCATGAACCTGTCAGAGCCGGATTTCCAGACCATCGTGGCGCCTTATGTAGCTTCTGCAAAAGACAGGAAGACATACGAGGCCAAGGTCAGGACCGCTAGCACATTCCCATATGACAGTATGAATTTTGAATCCGAATCTAACGGCGACAAGCAATTGGCATTCATGCCAGGAGTTGACGTCTGATGGTCGCAACAACAGGCGACATATTCGGCCAGACATGCGTAGTTGAATACCTGCCAAAAACTTCAGCAGCAATCAATGCTGGCGACCTCCTGCAGTATACATCAACCGGCTTCCAGACATGTCCACTAACGGCAAAACAGATAGGCCCTTGGGCTGTTGCGCTTGAGACCAAGGCCTCATCGACTACAGTAATCAAGGCTGTGCGCAACAAAGGTGCAATGGTGTATGTAACTGCAGATGGTGCAATCAATCCAGGGTCATACATAGTCAACAGCGCCGTAGCAACAGCGGGCTATGTGGTTGCGTATTCTGCCAACACTGTGACAAACGATACGGTTGGCATCAAAACTGCACGAGACGAAGCAAAACTGATAGTCGGAGAATATCTGGCTCACGAGCTTGAAGGCAACGGTGATTCAGATGCAGCAGGCGCTTCAGGAGTTGCAGTAGCACCGACTGCGGCTGCGCAGGGTGATGTAATCAGGATTATGATAGGAGGTCTCTAAGTCAAGATGTCGCAAACAGCAGCATCAGCATCAACATTCCAGTATGAAGAAGAAAAAAGCGGCCCGCTCTTTGATAGGGCCGAGCAGAAACAGGTAGAACGTGGCAACACAATTCTGTGGCACAACCCTGTGACAGATATGATCTACCGTGGCACTGGGTATATGTCGTATGGCCCAGAGCCAACATGGGAAGAACCTGTCTTTGATGTCAAGGTAGCACGTCAACAGATTGGGTTGTACAAGGCAGGCAAGATAAAGCGGGAAGACATGGAAAACCCGTGGCAGGGACGATGGCTGCGGGTTGCGCAGGAGTTTGGCGCTATCAGAAAAAGAGCTATAAGGGAAGGCAAGCTCAGACTAGCAGCTACAGGAACAAACAGCGATTTTTCTACCATCAATATAGTCAACGTCTTTACCAAGGTGCTGGGCCTTGAGTTCCCTATGAGGGTGCTGATTGAATCGGTGCTGAGTGTGGACACCCCCTCGACTTTGCTGTCAGTTGATGTAGGAACCCCCTATCAGGGCCATGCACAGGCAACAGAAACGTACTTTGCGGAACCGGAAAGGCAGAAATATGTGAGAAGCACATTCAACCTGCCAAAAGACATCGCAATATTTGGGCTGACAGACGAGGCACAGTTGAAAGCATCGCACAACCTGTTCCAGCTGCATGTCGAGAATGCGCCAAGGGTGCTGCGCAAGTTGGAAAACAAGGTAATGGCTGCAATAATCGAAACAGCCACAGCGGTAGCAAAAGGCGATTGGTCTGCTGTATCGTCAGGGTTGTCGTCAAGGGATCCGTTCCCAGACTTTGAGGCCACCTTTGACACTATTAGCGGAAACGGCGGTGACCTGTCAGATTTCGCTATAGGGTCGCACAACAAAGTCTTCACGAATTTTAGCGGCAACACATTCGTGCGTGGAGCTTACAATAGAAGACTAGAGGATGTCAGCGGAACCGGTAGGGTGACCATGATTGACCGGCTGATTGGCGGCACATGGTATATCGACAACGACCTGACCAACACAAAATGCACAGTCTGGACAAGGGATGCATTTGTAAGGGCAAACGGGCCGACCTTCGTAGCACAGTGGAGAGACGAAAACAGGATGACAGAGCTTTACAGAGCGGCTCACTTCTGTCAGACAAAACTACTGCAGTCTGGCAGGGCAGTGTGCATGACAGGGGTCGACTGACCTCCGGCAACGACCTTCTGTTTTCTTTCCTTGCTTTTTACTTCTCTTTTAGTTTTAATTATTAATTTTCTCCTGCATACATAAATGGCCTTACACAAAGATACTCAACAGATTTTAAAAGATGCCGGACTGCCACCTTTAGATATCCCAAACTGGATCATACACCTTGAACAGTTTCAGAAAAAATGCAAGATGGCCAACCGTGGCAAAGGAGAAGAGCCGCAGACCCTTGTTGTGTCGATGTATCGCATAAAGCACCAGTCAAAAGAATACATCTACTATTACAGGGAGTTGGTTGGCAAGGATTTCCTGGGCAACACTCACAAGGCGTTTGAGCAGGACATCGGCGTCATAGAAAAGCCCGAGGTAAATTATGCAATGAATACAGAAGGCGAGGTAAAGGGGACGCATTTTGAGATGGTCAAAGAATACGACATCCCCTTTTCAAAGCAGAAAGCGCTAGAGATCCTAAAGCAGGGCCGCAAGCCTACTGTTAACTTTTACGTAATGGAGGAGAGCGGATTCAAGTTCAAAGTTGATGAGGATGAATTTCTGAACATGGACTTTGACACGGTAGTCAAGATAGGAAGAGGCCAGTACGTGACGGTGCAGAAGCAGCAGATAGAGAAGAGCGGTATGTCGCCCTCTGCCTCACCCAAATGAACGAGTGATTGATGAAAAAAAATGCCAGACCTTGAAATCAACCTCTCCGGGACCAGCTCCAAATCTTTTTCCATTCCGCTGGCAGTGCAGGGAAGGCTGAATGCCAGGTATCCTATTAGAGGCCAGCAATCCAAACTCGTCACGGCTCTTCTGAAACGACATATGGGGATACAATTAACTGAAGAAGATAAGGAGGTTATTGCTTAGGCGATGGTTCTGATTACCAACTGCACAAACCCGCAACCCTATCTGGTAGTTTTCGATTCCAAGACTAAAATCAAGCTACCACCTGAGCTGCGCAGATATGCAGGGGACCCTGGCTATCGATACATAGAAGAGGTGTGTGGCAAAGACTGCCATTTTGGCGATGGAACGCTTATCCATGCGCCTTTCAAATGTGGCGACAACATACGAGTGGGAGACTGTTGCGTAATCATGCAGGGATGCACGATAGGCAATAACGTCGTGATCGATGACGGCTGCCAGATTCCACCAAAAACGGTTATTGAAGATGGATATCACTGGACGCTTGCTGACAGCTACAAGGCGTTCATCAAATAGCAGTGGTTAGAAGTTCTCTTTTCCGTCCCTCAGGGCTTCTTCATGGATGAGCTATCAACAAGTTTACAACGGTTGGGCTACTTCTTCGACAAATAACACTTTAACTGACACCACGAAGAGCTGGGAGACTGACGCATTTGTCAATGCCTATGTTGTGATCATCAACGGCACCAATAACGGTGAGCAAAAAAAGATTATCGGCAATACAAACAACACTTTAACGGTTGATAGCAACTGGACTACCAATCCTAACACCAGTTCACAGTACGTCATCATTCAGTCGACTTCACTAAATGTAATTCCAAATCTGATTTCAGGCATTGCAACTGGCGGCGGCAGCAACACCCTTACGGATACGACAAAATGGTTTCCAAACAACAAGCTGGCAGGATTTGTTGTATACATCCTGGCAGGAACAGGTGCAAATCAATTCAACCAGGTCCTTTCAAATACTGCAAACGTATTGACCATGACGTCAGCCTGGAATGTGCAGCCAGACAACACTTCCCAATACGTAATTTTCCCTATTCAGCAGTTTCTGCCTCCTAACCTGACAGGTGATGGGGCTGGTCTGAATCAGGGGTCCATCACGGTAGCCCCATGGCTGTACAACGGCGCCACATTCGACAGGGCCAGAAACGTTGTGTCGACCCGGCAGGTAGGCTCTGCAAACACTCAGTTGCAATTCACCATCCAGACA
>Ga0209581_1000689_pt1 | contig 55943 bp, 60 predicted proteins | sample Coa_R2_FD_187160 | JGI IMG/M metagenome (GOLD analysis project Ga0209581, IMG submission 187160) | Surface soil microbial communities from Centralia Pennsylvania, which are recovering from an underground coalmine fire - Coalmine... | ecosystem: Environmental > Terrestrial > Soil > Unclassified ...
GGATTAATGGCTATCCTGAGCTTCTCGTTCTCGATTCAACCGATCCGTCTCAAATCAGAGCAATCGAAAATAGGATAGACCTCACCAATACTATTTTTATCGTGTCAAGCAAATCGGGCACGACTCTAGAGCCAAACATATTCAAGCAGTACTTCTTTGAGCGGGTAAAAGGGATTGTCGGTGCAGAGAAGGTCGGAAGCCGTTTTATAGCCATCACAGACCCCGGCTCGAAACTACATCAGGTTGCAGAGAGCGAGGGTTTCCGACACATATTCTTTGGCGTGCCGAGTATAGGAGGCAGGTACTCAGCACTGTCTGATTTTGGTATGGTGCCGGGTGCGATAATGGGTATAGATGTGTTGAAACTCCTAGACCGCGCAGATGAAATGGCAATCTCTTCTTCATCGTGCCTGCCCGCTGAGGAGAACCCCGGGGTGGTGCTGGGTACAATCTTGGGCGTTCTCGCCAGAGATGGGCGTGATAAGGTGACAACTATAGCCTCACCCGGAATCTGGGGTTTCGGCGCGTGGCTGGAGCAACTCCTCGCTGAATCAACTGGTAAGAATGGAAAGGGAATTATTCCCGTTGACCGGGAGCACATAGGCTCACCCAATGTGTACGGTAACGATCGGGTATTTATCTATATAAGGTTAGAATCTGCACCGGATAAGTCACAGGACGCGGCGGTTGAAGTCCTTAAAGAAGCGGGGCAACCCGTGGTACGTATCTCAGTGATTGAACCATACGACTTAGGCCAAGAGTTCTTCCGATGGGAGATGGCAACGGCTGTGGCCGGGTCAATTATCGGCATCAATCCCTTTAATCAGCCGGATGTGGAAGAGAGCAAGGTGGTTACACGGAAATTAACAACTGAATATGAAAAAACGGGTTCGCTTCCGTCTGAAACGCCAATACTCGAAGAGGATGGTATTAAGCTGTTCGCAGATAAGAAAAACGCCGATTCGCTTATCAAATCCGCAGGCCGTGATAGGTCGCTTACTGGTTATATCGGTGCGCACCTGAGCCGCCTAAGTGCTGGTGATTACTTTGCACTCCTGGCGTATATTGAGATGAATGATGCCCACGAGGAACGACTCCAATCAATGCGCCACGCCATCCGCAATAGGAAGCGTGTAGCAACTTGTCTGGGTTTTGGTCCCCGATTCCTGCACTCAACTGGACAGGTATATAAAGGCGGACCCAATACAGGTGTCTTTCTCCAAATAACATGCGACGACGAATCAGACCTGCCCGTGCCCGGTCAGAGATATACATTCGGCATTGTGAAGGCTGCTCAGGCGCGAGGCGACTTTCATGTGCTTACCGAGCGGAATCGGCGCGCACTCAGGGTTCATCTAGGCAATAATTTAGAAGCGGACTTATCAAGGCTGCAACATGTGGTGGAATCGGCATTGGGTTAATGGTGTGTATGTGTGCGACAGCGGTAGCCAAGTGATTGATTATGAGGGCTTAAACTCAAACAGGAGGCGATAGAAATGCAGATAGGAATGGTTGGTCTAGGGAGAATGGGAGGGAACATGGTGCGGCGGCTGATGCGTGGCGGACATGAGTGCGTTGTCTTCGATCTCAACATCGGCAATGTAAAGCAACTGGCAAAGGAGGGTGCAAGAGGGGCAACTTCATTAGATGAATTCGTGAGTAAATTGAAGGAGCCGCGGGCGGTATGGATAATGGTTCCCGCAGGCGAACCTACGGAACAGATAGTTCTAAATTTGGCTGAGCGCATGGAATCAGGCGATATTATAATCGATGGTGGTAACTCGTATTATAAAGACGATGTGCGCCGGGCAAAGGTGTTGAAGGAAAGGGGTATTCATTATGTGGATGTGGGTACAAGCGGAGGCATCTGGGGAATAGAACGGGGCTATTGCTTGATGATTGGCGGAGAGGAACAAGTAGTTAAACGACTCGATCCTATATTCAAGACACTTGCGCCGGGACGAGGTGAAATACCCCGCACTGCCGGACGCGAAAATACAGAGAGCACAGCCGAAGACGGTTATCTCTACTGCGGCCCCAATGGCGCGGGTCATTTTGTTAAGATGGTTCACAACGGCATTGAATACGGTTTAATGCAGGCCTATGCCGAGGGGTTTGACATCTTACGCAATGCCAACTCAAAGGAGTTACCAGAGAATCAACGCTATAACCTCAACCTCACCGACATCGCTGAATTATGGCGTCGCGGCAGCGTTGTCGGATCATGGCTGCTTGATTTAACTGCAATGGCCCTCATTGAAGATCCAACGCTTTCCAATTACACAGGCTTTGTACAGGACTCAGGCGAAGGTCGCTGGACAATTATGGCCGCCATTGAGGAAGCGGTTCCCGCTGAGGTGCTCTCGGCGTCTCTCTATACCCGTTTCCGCTCGCGTCAAGAGCACACATTTGCTGAGAAGTTGCTCTCGGCTATGAGATATAAGTTCGGCGGCCACGTCGAACGCCCAACTGGGGGATAGAAAAGTAAGTATGAGGAGAAAAGAGATGGAATGCCAAGATGAAAGGAACATCGGCAATGAACCATCGGGTCAGCCTGCCGATCCGTGTATCATGGTTATATTTGGTGCATCAGGTGATTTGACAAAGCGCAAGCTCATTCCGGCACTCCATAACCTGGCTAGGGAGAATTTGCTCTCAAAAGAGTTTGCTGTCATCGGATTTGCCCGTCGCCCGATGACCGATGAGGAGTTCCGTGAAAAGATAAGTCGAGACATCAAGGAATTCGCCACGAGTCCAGTTGAGCCGAACCTCTGGAACTGGTTTATACGTCGGTTTTATTACATATCGGGCGATTTTCAAGACCCAAATGCCTATAATCAGCTTCAGGGCTTATTGGCAAAGGTAGCCCAGGAGCACAACACGCGAGGGAACTATCTCTACTATCTTGCAACCTCTCCCGATTTCTTTTCTCCAATTGTGCAACAACTCGGCTCAGCCGGGCTCACACGCGAAGAGAATGGACACTGGCGTCGGGTTATAATTGAGAAACCCTTCGGACATGACCTCGATTCCGCCCGTCTCCTCAATCGGGAAATCGGAAAGGTGCTAAATGAAAATCAGACATACCGGATTGACCATTACCTTGGAAAGGGAACTGTGCAGAACATACTGGTCTTCCGATTTGCCAACGGCATCCTAGAGCCTATATGGAACCGCCGATACATTGACCATGTGCAAATAACAGTCGCCGAAGACCTGGGCGTCGAACAGAGAGGCGGATACTATGACGAAGTAGGGGCACTGCGCGACATGGTGCCAAACCACCTCTTCCAGTTACTCACATTAACGGCAATGGAACCGCCGACCTCCTTTGGAGCAAGCGCCGTGCGCGATGAGCAGGTCAAGCTCTTGCGCTCTATTCAGCCCCTGTCCCCCGAAGAGGTTCTCAGGAGCACAGTAAGAGGACAATATGGGGGAGGCACAATTGGAGGACAACAGGTGCCCGGCTACAGGTCGGAAGAGGGCGTACCACCTGATTCGCGCACAGAGACTTTTGTGGCTCTCAAGCTGCACATTGACAATTGGCGATGGGCAAATATCCCTTTTTATCTGAGAACGGGTAAGCGGCTCCCCAGGCGTGTTACAGAGATAGCGATTCAATTCAAGCGTGCCCCATTTATGCTATTTCGCAAAACGTCAGTTGATTATGTGAATCTGAAACCGAACCGGCTTGTATTACATATCCAGCCCGACGAAGGCATATCGCTCAGCTTCGGCGCCAAGGTGCCAGGGCCCATCGTGCGACTAGGAACGGTTGATATGGATTTTCAATACGAGGATTATTTCGGCAGCACGCTAAGTACGGGGTACGAGACCCTGCTCTATGACTGTATGCTCGGTGATGCAACCCTATTCCAGCGCGCAGATATGGTTGAAGAGGGCTGGAGCGTGGTGACCCCGATCTTAGACGTATGGAAGGCGCTGCCGCCTCGGGATTTCCCTAATTATGCGGCGGGTACATGGGGTCCGCACGAGACCGACGACCTAATGTCTAAGGATGGAAGGGAATGGAGGAAGTGCGATGAGGATTTTAGCAGGAGATATAGGCGGCACGAACACGAGGCTCGCCCTGTTTGAGATTGAAGGGAGACTACCCAAGCAGTTAATAGTAGAAATATTTCACAGCCGGGAGTTTAAGAGCCTCGACCTGATTGTCCAGAGGTTCATAGAGGAGCACAAAGCGATAATCGAGTATGCGTGTTTTGGTGTTGCTGGTCCTGTTAAATCCAAGCGCTCCGAGACATCAAACCTGGCGTGGTTAGTAGATGCCCTTCAATTAGCCACTGAGTTGGGAATTAAAACTGTCGAACTCATTAATGACCTTGAAGCGAGCGCCTATGGTATTGCACTACTCGAACCCAAAGACCTGTTTGTTCTTAACGAGGGCGTGCCTGTTCAGGACGGTAATATTGCCCTTATTTCAGCGGGCACGGGATTGGGAGAGGCTGGTCTCCATTGGGATGGCGACCATTATCAGCCTTTTCCCTCTGAAGGAGGGCACGCTGATTTCGCACCACGTAATGAGCTGGAAGTGGAACTATTTCTCCATCTGCTGAAACAATACGGCCATGTGAGTTTCGAGCGGGTACTTTCGGGACCGGGTTTGTACAATATCTACGAGTTCCTTCGAGACACCGGGCGCGGCGAAGAACCGGCTTGGCTCAGCGAACAGATGCGCCAGGAGGACTCCGCCGCTGTCATCTCGCGTGCTGCCCTTGAGGGGAGTTGCAAACTGTGTGTGGATGCACTTGATCTCTTTGTGTCAATCTATGGATCTGAGGCAGGCAATCTAGCCTTGAAACTCATGGCGACTGGAGGTGTATATGTGGGCGGCGGGATCGCTCCCAAGATAATCCAGAAACTAAAAGACTCGACATTCATGAAAGCGTTCGTGTCAAAGGGGCGCATGAGGTTTCTGCTTGAGGCAATGCCTGTGCGCGTGATTTTAAATGACAATACGGCTCTTCTAGGCGCCGCCCGCTTTGCCGCGCTTAAGATTTCCAAGATGTGATACAATTTGTCATTAGACCTCAACTCAATATCCCTTCATGCTAGTGCCTCCCTTGCACGGGTGGAAGGCGTTAGGTAGAATCATCCTCACTTAATTAGAAAACAATTAGAAGAGAGTGTATTGTAGGCTTCCTCTGGTTTGTAATCTGCCGAAATCACTACTCGTCCCCGTAGCTCAGTAGGATAGAGCACAGGATTCCTAATCCTGGGGTCGTGGGTTCAAGTCCCGCCGGGGACGTAATAATTTCAGAGACTTACAGCCCATTATCATTTGTTGGTTCTCTCTTGTCAGTGAATTTGTCAGTAACTGAGTGTAAAAAATTGTTTGTCAGTAATTCTACAGCTTCCTTTAAAGAGTTATCCGGGTGAGAATATCTCATTGTCATTTTTATATCACTGTGTCCTAGAATCTTTGATACTGCTACAATAGAAGCTCCGGCCTCTACCATCCGTGTTGCTGCGGTATGCCTGAGATCATGGAATCTGAAGCCACTTATCCCAGCTTTCTTGCACGCTCTCTCAAAAGCTCCTTTAAGGGAATCGTGGAACTTGTAGGGAGCCCCAAATTGAGAAAGAAAGACAAACTCACTACCACCACTCTTTAGCTTTTGTTCTAACAAAAGGGTTCTCATAGTGGAATTTATAGGGATTCGCCTTGTCTTTTTCGTTTTAGTGTTAGTTTGGTCAATCGTGATAACTCCGTTTCCTAAATCAACATTAGACCATCTAAGGGTTAGAATTTCAGTTTTTCTCATTCCTGTATTTAGTGCCGTTACAACAACAGGTCTCAGGAAGGGATTACAAAAAGATAAAAGTTTTATTTCATCCTCATAGGTCAGAATCCTCTCTTTTTGGTTATGCTCCGGTAAAAGCCTAGATATTGAGACCGGGTTTTCTCCGAAAAACTTTTTCCAACGTTTAGCAAGGTTGTAGAGTTGTCTTAATGTAGCAATCTCTCGGTTGACTGTAGCAGGCTGAGAATCCCTTAAACGGAGTGTTTTATAATCATCAACGTCTTTTGGAGTAATATTAGATAGTTTTTTGTCTCCGTGTAATTCAATCAAACGCTTTAGTCCATATTCGTATCTATACCATGATTTTCTTTGAATCGTTTCCTTAACATGCTGAATATACTTTTTTGCAAATTCTCTTAGAGTAGGGATTTCAGCATCTAACATGTCATACTGACCCAGCTTAATCTTTTGCTCTATCCTCTTTAGCATCTCTTTTGCCATTGTCTTAGTAACTACCCCTTTCTTGCCAAAGGTCTTACGCCTAGTCTTGCCATTGACTCGATACTCACCTACCCATGAATCCCCTCTTAAAAATACGCTTCCCATGATTATTTACCCCCTTTCAGATTTGGTTTCATAACAAACATATTGATGATAAAAAAACTTAAGGCTCCTCAATTTCTATCCAACCAATTCTTTTCATATGCTTCTTATCAAAAGAACAAAGCTTTGTGACTTCCCGTACCTTCATATACGAAACCGTATAGGCATCAATAAAGTCTATATTCTTCTCTTTATAAATTTCTGCTGCCTCTTTAAGTACAGTCTTATTCGGAATTTCAAGGTTATGTGTGTTAAATATAGCTTCAAGAAGCTTAGAGATCTGACCCTTTTTCATTTCATACACCGATTCAAGCACCCATACGATTTCCGCTACAATCAATTCATTCACCATAAGCTTTACCTGGCCCTGTTTTGCTCTTTTAAGTAGGTTCTCTACCCTTTCTGCTAGCTCAGGAATATCATTGGTAAAGTACCGTATGAAGGGATTGGTATCTATAAAGATCTCTATCACTTCTCAAGCTCCTTCTTTATTTTCTCTCCTCTTTTCCGCTTAATTATGCCTCTTGCCTCTGCCATGGATATGTATTTTTCAGCCTTTACAGACCCTCTAAAATCAAGGAGTGTACTAGCGGGTTCCAGCACTACGTTTTCTCCTTCTTTCCTAAAAACAACCTTATCCCCTGGCTGGAGTCCTAGTTCCTCTCTTATCTTCTTAGGTATGGTGACTTGCCCTTTAGTTGTAATAGTAGTAGCCTCTCCCATGAATTACCTCCTATTTAAGTATTACCTATAGATATAGTAATACTATCGCTATAAGAATTCAATACCTCTTTAGCTTATTGTCTCACCCAGCAATATCCCTTCCAATCCCCTATGCACCATAAAATTGTATAATCAGACAATGGCAGTTCTACCCCAAGCAACTTTACAACAGATTCCATTAGTCACTGTGTTGAGCGTAGAGCTAAGCTGTAGAGTGCCTCGAGTGACAACATACATCCTAATTGCTTGTTCATTATAACTTCATCACTTTACTTCAATCCCAGTTCTCCAGGTCCTTTAAGGCTCTCCTGATTGCATCATTGCTAGAGTTTTTCTCCTCTTCTTTATCAAAGCTATCTAGCCTTTCCTCTTTCTTTTTTTCAATTGGCTCCCATTTCTCGACTACACTGTCTTTTTGGCTATTCTCTTTTCTCCAATCTTCGGCTAATCTCTTTCCCTCTGGTGTTTCTACGTATCTGGCTATAGCCTCATTTACAAATGCACCTCTTAGGTTCTGTTTTATAGAGCTTATTATCTTTTCTGAATTTTTATTGAGTTTTATTCTCATTCTCTTTCTCCTTCTCCTTTAGGCTTTTATAAAAGCCCCTGGCATTGGCGAACTCCGGCTCTTCCATCACTTCAACAATATTTCTCAACTGTTTTGGAATAGAATCTCTTATGTAATATGCCCCGCCTCCTCCAATTATTATTCCATCCAGATTCCTGAACTCCTCTCCGCACCTATCCTGAAGCAAGAAGAAAAGCCTCTGTGCATAATCCGGACTGAGTCCTGATATTATCCTATCAAGTCTCCTCTCTTTTCCATAAACAATGAGGGACTTTCTCTCAAACAGGGTCTTTGCAATATAGGGACTAACCTGAATACTCAACTTCTGTTGAATGAGGTCCGCAAGGTGTTTTACTATTTTAACAGTCCCTTCCCCATCCATCATCCAGCTCCCTTCTTTTGATACACTGCCGTTTCTTATAAAAACCATATCTACAGTATTAAATCCAACGTCCAGAACCATATAATTTCCATTACTTCTATTGGGGTTTACTGAAGACCAGTCAAGCCATATTCCTACTGCCTGTGGGAACACACTGCAGTTTAGCTCTATTCTCTCTCCATTTACCTCAAAAGATCTTACTCTTCTTAGGAGCTTATCTTTTGCAGAGTAGTATCCCACAGCAAGACCCAGTGCTACCGTATCCGGTCTTATTCCCGTTTGCTCAAATGCCTTGTATATGAACAGGGGTGCAAAATCAATCAGATAATTAGGATCACGGCTTGAGAACATCTCACTGGAATAAAGGGCTTCCTGCCCTACAATGTATCTCTTGCTCCCGAACCTGTATGAGGACAGGTTATCATCATTCCATTCCTTTAGAACCCCGCTTCTTGCGTATACAATAACTGTGGGGAACTTAATCTTTATTCCCTCGCCTATGACCTTTACATCTCCAAATCCTATTTCTACTGCAATCGTTAATATTTCTCCTTATTTGTAAAGTGTCTTACAAGAGAACGCTATAGTAACTCTTATAGTGTTCTCTATAGAGGTCATTATAAAGCCGAGATAATGACCTCTATAGTTGATTCTATAGTGACACCTATTCCTCTCTTTTTCTTTCTCGGATATATCCCATTTTTGGGTTTTGTCCCAACATACAAATATTTGTGTTGTAGTAGTCATTTTGTCCCTCCCTGTTTCATTCCCATGTCATAGTTTTTTTCCTCAGGCGTTGTCTTCTTTTCTTGAATCTCTCCTTGACCCTCCTGATCATCTTTATTGTGTTTCTGTTAATCTCTACCTTAAACCTGTTTCTTATAGCTGTGCATATCTGGTATATGTTGGCTTGAGGGTTCCTGTATAGAATTCCCTCCACGTATGGCTCAAGTACTCCCTTTTTCTTTAAGGACCTCTCAATCACCCTTTTACGCTTAGCTGGTGTGAGCTTGTATAACCAGAGCTTGCCCAGAGCCTCTGATTCTATTTCTCTATCCTCTTTTATATCTGCCCTGACAAGGAGCCTTATATACTCGGATATGCTTAATCCGCCCTTTTCTGTGACTCTAGAGAGATGATCAATCTCTTCTGATCTAAACCGAATATGTATCTCCTTCATTCTTAGTCACCTTATGCCCTTGTACGCTCCTCATCCATCTCTTTCCTGACCTTTGGAATATCCAATCTCGATTGATCTATTTTCTCGAACTCCTTCATCGCCAGTATATGTATCTTCCAGTATTCCCTGAGAATCACTTTTAGCTCTGCTATGGTTCCGGAAAGAAAAGCCCGGTCTATTCTAGATTCCATGTATAAGAGATGGTTATATGTATCTACATTGTATTTGAAGAGATACTCATAAAGGCCGATAGGGTATATCCTGGCTAAATCTTCTAATGTTCTTTTAAGGAGATTTTCTTTTTCCATAATTCACCTCAAATACTCAGGTATATAAATTTCGTTTTCCATTTTTTCAGGTGTATCACTTTTGGAAAACGAAGACTCCGTATTCCTCGTTTTCCCATTAGAGGTTTCGTTTTCCATTTCCTCACCTGTGTCACTTTTGGAAAACGAAGGCTCTGTATTTTTCGTTTTCCAACTTTCACCTTCGCTTTCCAAATGTGGAAAACGAGAAAACGAAGAATTGTTACCACCAATCTCTGAATAATTACGTCTACTTACGTCTGATTTTTCGTTTTCCATTTTCGTTTTCCATTCGTTTTCCAGGAAATAGAACTTTGTATGGCTCTTTCCCTTCTTCTCGACCCTGACTTTATTGTCTTCTTCCATCCTCAGTAAACAACGGTATAGCGGCTTGTATTCATATCCTGTGATTTGGATGAGACTTTGTATTGTCAACCCGCTTTCATCATGTAAAGCTCGCATAACTTCAGCTTCAATATCCTGTTCAACTACATTCTCAAGGTCCCCCTCAATATCCCATCTTAAATTGTCATCCAGCCTGAGGACTACTGTTTTAGGTACTTCTGCATCCTTGAGGATTACCTCTAGTGTTGCCTTCTTTTTCTCTCCCTTCTTGAAATTCTTCAAGATCAGTAATCCATCCGCTACACCGCTTATGGTGATTGATCCTTGAATTACATCTATTGGATCATCACCTGCTGACTTTCTGGCGTGGTGTATAACAAGGACACAGGCTCCGCTTTCTTTTGCTAATTCCTGTAGAGGTCTTAGCACCTGATTCATGTCCTCACCGCTATTTAGCTCTTTCCCTTTAAAGAGATTTATTAGAGGGTCTAGGATAATAAGCTTTGGTTTTAGCTCTGATATCTTAGCTTTCAATGCATCCATGACCTTTCTATCCGTCAGGATGCAGTTATTTACGTAGAAATGACAATTGGGATTATGCCTATCAGGGTCTCCTAATATCTTCCATATTCTCTTCTTAAGCCTTATTTCTCCATCTTCGGTTGAGATAAAAAGAACCCCACTTTGTGTTACTTTCTTATCCCACAACTGTTTTCCCATACAAACAGAGATTGCGAAGAGGAGGGCTAGAAGTGATTTCCCCAGCTTTGGCTTACCTGCTAAGATGATTAGATTCCCGACCGGTAGAATGTCTTGAATGAGGAAATCAAGCTCAGGCTCTTCAGTGCCGATAAGCTCTGTCCATGACAGAGTCCTAAACTCAAGCTGGTTAGTTTCATATCTATAGACGCTTCTGATTATATTCTCTACTTCCCTATCATCCAGCGGAGGTAGACAGTGAGCTTGGTTCATAGAGGAGAGGATATTAAACGCCTCATCCTCAGGGATATTCCACGCTTTTAGCTTCCCTGCATAACTTGTTAGGGTGTTATTACGCTCACCCTCAGAGACCTTGCCATTGATAAGCCTCTCATATCCCTTCTCTTCTTTTGGCCTTTCATTAGACTTTGGAACACTTTGCCTGGCTTGCTCATAAAGCCTCTTGAGGGATTCGCATATATTCATATTGGAATCAAAGAAAATGCCTTTCCTTGGACTCTTTGCCATTTCTTTGATCTCATCTATTGTGAGATTAAAAATCTCATCTGCAGTCAATGGGATTTTGTAAAGGCCGCTTTTTGAATTGATTGTGTTGGGTAGTCTCCATAGTCTCACCTTATCGTATATACTGAGGTCAACGTTCTCACTTATCAGCTTGGCAAGAGCTTTAAACTCTTCATGTAGTCTTTGGGAGGGGATAAACCCACCAAACAGATTTGATGGAATTTCAATGTGAAACCCTTTAGCCCCTGAAAAATAGAGTTTCAGATTCTTCAGGTCAACATCAAAATCATCTCTGAGCCTCATTAGAATCACTTTGACCTTCTCCTGCGACTCCTCAAGGTTTTCTGAATCAATATCGAGAGGAAACACCTTAGCCCAGCAGGATCCATTAAATCCCCTTACTGAGCCTGTTCTTTTAACATGGTCAAGAATCTCCTTTGGATATTGAAAATACGTTCTGTAGCAATCTATGAAATCCCCTCCTTTTTGGGTCTTCCATCTCTTAGCATATTCAGAAAGAGAATCAGATTTGATGATATTATTTCGATTTGCTACACCTCCAAAAGCGGTATCGATATATCGGTATGCCATACCAGCCATGTTGTTATTTGAGCTGCCCGGTCCCGGTTCTACTCTATGGCTTCCTTTCTTATTTGTCATTTCTCCCCTCCATTTCTTATATGCCCTCGCAACCAGGCTTTGAAGTCGTCAACTATGATCACACATCGAGAGCCTACTTTAGACACGGGCAGCTTTCCCTCTGCTGAGAGCCTGTACAGATAAGAAACGGAAAGCCCACTGAGCCTTGCAGCCTCTTTTATACTAATAGCAATTCTTTCAGTTTCTATATTCATTCTTCCTCCCTTAAGGCTCTAAGATACTCATGTAATAACCAATCTTGATCAAAGGAACTATGTTTGAAGTTACCCAGGAATAGACGGTTGAGTGTCTTATGCCCAAATTTCCTCCAGCTTGAGGGAAATTTGGGTAAGCAGTGGCATACTCTGCCTCCCAGATTAATATGTTTGCTTGTGTATTGTTACTATCTTGGTGGATTAATATTGTTTTTAAGAATGGATGTATAAAGGCTTAGAGGGTTATATTGATTGAAAAAAATATATAAAAGTAGATTGGGTAAAGGAATTAAGAAGAGCAATTGAGGAATGCGTTGATTTGATGTATGAGGTAGTGATAGACCTCAGAGAGATCTTAGTCCTAGCCCCAAGCCGTACAGACAGCTGTTAACTCTATACGGCTTCTCGGCTTCAGAGTCGGCATGAGACAGAGTTGCCAACTCTACTCAAAAACCGAGTTAAAATGGATTCTGTTTAGAGAAGCCTGTTTCTTCTCCAGAATAAAACATGGAGAATCAACAGACACGATTCGAGAGGGTTACATTGTTTCAGAAGGAGTGAGATAAATCACAACCTTCATCTGTGCTTTTGTAGAAAACTCATAAACTCTAAAACTCACAAACTTTTAATATGCGTGAATTACTTGCTTGGTTATTCATGAGTATCAAAGAGCAAAACCAAAATGGTTAATAAAAACATATGCTAACATGCAACAAAAGTCAATATCCCTTTCTGCTGACCGTATATCACTTTCATGATGCTTTCTCCTTTGTAGTTTGATCCGAAGATACGCAATGCAGGTGGAGGAAGATGATTCTTTACAAATTTCACTCCTATATAAACCATTCGAGACACTTTCTTCAAAAAACTTATACCTACTCGTAAAAGCGACAACCTCGGTCCCTTTCTCTTACATGGCAACCGTACCCCAGGGTTTTGTTCTTCTACAGCCTGCCCTACAGCAGTCCATAATGCTAATGCCACTGCTACAAGTAACACAAACCGAGATAGATATTGTGGCTTCTTAAATTGTGCCCATTCTAACTTCACTCCAAACCTACACCCTTTTGTATCTCGAATCTGTTGCTCTATTGCCATCCGACGGTCATATAGAGCCACTACATCGGCCAATGAATCCTTAGAATCAGTGGCCAGCCACCAAGGTTCCTTCTGCCCTCTAGCCCATAGCCCTATTACTCTGGTTTTCACTGCCCTATCCTGTCTCACCCATAGCTCACCCAAATCCACTGCTTGTCCCACCCCAATATGCCATTTCCTCAATCTACGACCTCTACCCCCTTTGTGAACTATAACATCAGGTATAAGGCGCACAACAAAGTGTTGCTCTAATTGAGTTACATTAAAGAAGTATGTAAATGGGATTAGGTGGTGTACCCTTTGGGTTAGCAAAAACCCAGGCCGGAAGGCCAAAACAAAGGAGGACACCACCATGAATAAAGAGTTTACACAACACAGGAGTGGGAAGACAAGAATCGTTTTTGAGGAACTCGAACTTTGGGTTCGCAACCGGATAGAGCAATGGGTACAGGAATTGCTGGAAGAGGAAGTAACGAGTCTGCTTGGTCGGAGCAAGAGTGAGCGTCGTAGTGGAGTTGATATGCCCAAGGGTTATCGCAACGGATATGGTAAGCCACGCAAACTGAGTCTGAGTTGTGGGACAATCAGTGTGTCTCGACCCAGAGTCAGAGACCTGGAGGAGAGGTTTGAGAGCAATATATTGCCATTGTTTGCAAGGAGGACAAAAGAAGTAGGGGATTTGATACCGGAGCTATATCTGCACGGACTCTCGCAGGGAGATTTTGATTTAGCACTCAGAGGGTTGTTGGGAGAAGGAGCGCCGCTGTCAGGCAGTTCAGTGGCTCGGCTCAAGGCAAAGTGGCAAGCACAGTATGAGCAATGGAACAGCAGGTCACTAGAGGATTTAGAGGTAGTCTATCTTTGGGTGGATGGGATATACGTTAAGGCGGGGTTAGAAAAGGATAAGGCATGTATTCTTGTAGCGTTGGCAGGGCTAAGTGATGGGACAAAGGTGTTTTGGGGCTAGAGGCTGGACACAGGGAGTCAATAGAGAGTTGGTCGAGTATGCTGAGGGACTTGAGGCAAAGAGGATTGAAGATGCCTATAGTTGTAGTTGGGGATGGAAACCTGGGGATTTGGGGAGCAATAAGGAATGTGTGGCCTGGAGTTGATGAGCAGAGGTGCTGGAATCACAGAATACTCAACGTGCTTGATAAGCTGCCCAAGAAGCTACAGGCTCAAGGCAAAGTGTTGCTCCAGCAGATACCCTATGCACACAAGCTCAAGGAAGCAGAGCGGTTGAAAGGAGTATTCCAGAGTTGGTGTAGAAAGCATGGTTGTATAGAAGCGGCACAGTTGATAGAGAAGGACTGGGCCCAGATGGTGAGCTTCTACAAGTATCCTCGTGAGCACTGGGGACATCTGAGAACGAGCAATCCAGTAGAGTCTCCGTTTTCGGCAGTGCGTCTTAGGACAGAGGCAAGTCGCCGGTACAAGAAGGTGGACAACGCTATTGCTACAATCTGGAAGACACTGATGATAGCCCAGAAACGGTTTCGCAAGTTGAATGCGCCAGAGTTGTTAAAAGAGGTTTATGAGGGAGTAATCTATGCTGATGGGGTCAGAGTCAATGACACTCAAAGGAGGGCTGCTGCCTGATCTCTTTTTACACACCTATTGACTGTGGCTCCTCTAATTCTTTTAGTAACTTAATCCAACTTACTCTCCTAAATCCCCTGTCACATAATAATACCGCTACAACTCCTATCTCTTTTAGAGTTGAGACTATTGATCTCAAAAACTCATTTTCTTCTTTGTTTTGAGACTTTTCCATAAGAGTCTTTGAAATGACTTTATTGTGCACAGGTATTGCACGGCGTCCTACAACAACTGAGGCAAGTATCATCTGCCAAGGTTGGTGCCACTGAGTCCAATCTATGGCAATAAGTAAGTTCTGCTTTCCCCGTCTCAGAAGGCGAAGTAGCTGGGATGAGAGCTTCTGATCATCGATTCTTGGGTTACGTAAAAGTCTGTAGAATCGGTTAAGTGCGCTATCTACCTGAATCTGTAGTTGTAATGCTAAGTGGGATGCAAGTTGAATAGATGCAGCTTGAGCTACCTCAGCTATAGAGGCTATAAACAAGGCAAGGGTTTTTTGCTGAGACAGACGGAAGGGACTTAACAAAGATTGTAAGACAGGATATTTTCTAAAGGGGCACATTGGTTTATCTCCTTTTAGGAAAGTTTAGTGAACTCTAAAAGATTAGATAGAACCGTGTGCTCCTTCTATACCTCACCCAAAAAGTGATAAGCGGTCAGCCCTTTTCTGAACGTCTTACAATACACCTTTCTCCTGAGCATCATCGAAAAATCACACTTGCTACCGAGAAAACTGGTAAAAAGGTGAATTCATGAGTAGTGGATGTTCTTATCGACCAATTAGAAAAGACACGAAAGTATCTCCTCATCTAGTATTAGGACTAGGTTTAGAAATTCTCTATTGTAAGACTGCAACTGCTGCTTTCTTGGATTTCGTTTTTCTGGATGGAGTACGCATTAATAGCCTCCTTGAGTTTAACAAATGATCGGAGAACCATCACATCGGTGAGAGAATTTCGCTCTCTAGGCATTATGCGAAATTTGTTTAGCCTGTCGTAGCTACTATGAAAATAGGAAATCAAACGGCCTGTAGCGATAAAGAAGAACGACTACTAAAGACTGTGCTAGCTCTGTTCAAGGCCAAGCCAATTTTGCAAGTCTTAGAACAGTATAACATTTGCCGCAGAAAACTCGACAAATTCAAACGAGGCGCGCTCACAGCTATAACTCTTCCCTTGGCTTCTTTCACACCGTTTAGATAAGACCGATTTTCCGACTATTTTATTCCCGAACCTAATTTAGTTCGCTTTTGGGGAATATTAACATGGATAAAACGGTATGGATAGCTAAAGGCAATTCGAATAAAAGCCAAAATTATCTTAAAAAGGAGGCACACAATGGCAAAGTACATTGCATATCATAACAAAGGAGGGAAACAGTTATGAAAACAAAGATTGGATCACTTTTCAGTTTTGTTCTAGCTGTCTCTTTCATCACTGTTAATGCTTTTGCAGCTTCTATGACGATTGAAGGAAAACTGGCTAGGGATGAATATAAAGGTCCAGTGCTTATTACAGCAGATAATACCACCTACGCTTTAAGCAATTTGCAGAGTGAAATTCAATCCCGCTACCTAGATGAGGAAATAAAGGTGATAGGGATGGTGGACACAGAGAATAAGACAATAAGTGTCGATAAGATCGTTAACAAAGACAGTGGCTGGAGGATCATCTATGACCAGTGGTGGTATATGGATCATAGCAATCAGTAGTGGATTCAAAGAGCTAGGGGCAGGATTTGTGTTCACCTATCATTAGGACACAGAAATCCTGTCCCTGTGAGGGCCTTAATGAGTCAATTTTCAACTATTTTTAATAGATTAAGGACTAAATATACCTATTACCGAAGTGGATATAGAAAACCACAACTTGTATATCAAACCCATTCATTAAAACTCATAGCCAAAGAAGAGCAAGAACTCCCCAAGGAAGCAGAAATTTACTTCCGAGGCAAGCCTATAAACCAATTAACCAAAACGTATATTATTATCTGGAATTCCGGTCAGGCCATAATTAAAGGAGAAGACATAGTAAAAGACAACCCACCAACAATAACGTTTGAAGAAGGGTCCGAGATCCTAAACACATACGCAAAAGCAACCCGGGATACAAGCAAATTTACAGCAACCCTTCTAGATCACGCACCACACACACTAATTTGCAATTTCGACTATTTAGAGCCCGGAGACGGAGCAGCTATAGAGATCCTACATACATCAGCCCTAAGGAAACCCACTATTCAAGGAGCAATACGAGGAATCCTTAAAGGTATTTTTAACTATGGAGAAGTACAACCATATAAACAAGGGAATCCTCCACTTTCGTTAGCCTTACATTTTTTCATAATGGTATTCTGTGTATTCATGGCTTATGCGGAGCTCACAAAACCACCTCACGAACGGCTGATAGTCACAACATTAGCACCTTTTTTAGGAAGTACATTCAGCTTAGCAAGTCTTATTTATTTAATAATTCGGGATAAGAGCCGCCACAACCCTCCTAGACTACTTACAGAACTCTTAAGAACATTTGATTTGAAACAAACAGAACACCTTCCAGCAAAAGAGTAGAAAGAAGCACCCACCACAGAAGCGGGCAATCAGGAGATATAAGAACAAACTAACACATACACCCTTCTTTTATATCGCCATTTATGCTTCGACATATCACACAGCACCAATGCTCAATGGATAAAAGGGGATTATAGCTATAGAGCATCGGAAAGTAATTATATGGAGGGAGATTGTTTCGGAAGGGAATGCAACTCTAAAAGAAGAAATTATCTTGCTTCTTCTTTTTTCTCGGCTGTTTTACCAGTGGTTTCAAGACAGGCGCCTTCGATTCGACTGGTTTCATCTTTATATGGATTCACATTAATTTCATCCAGGTCCCTCATAGCCTTTTTAAACCCATTTATACCCTTTCCAAGTGATGAACCGAGATCGCCCAGTCTACTTGGACCGAATATCAGAAGAAAAATTACGAGAACTACAAGAAGGTGTGGCAAACTAAAAAATTCAAACATTTTTATACCCTCCTCTACTACTAAACTAAAATTTGGCTCTTTTCATAATAGAACTGATTTCTCGATAATTTTATTCCCGTATCTAATTAACACACTTTTCGGGAATATTAGCATGGATATAATAGTATGATTAGTTGTAGGCAATTCACCAATCAAGAGTCGCTTAAATAACAAAATGGGCTGGTTAATCGCATGACCGGAACATTTCAGAATGCAGGTATACGAGGAAGATAATGAAGAAGAGAGTACTTTTCTTAATGATTGTTCTAGGCTTAATTTTGGGGACATCAATTATAAGCTCAGCACTGTATTTGGATGGTCAGAGACGTTTTGATGGAGACAGCTTTACGCATAGTTTTGGTATAAGAAGAGCTACTGATAATTTTGGTACGATAATAAGTAATCATAATCTTGGTAGAGTCGGTAATACTCGTAACTTTAGTGTTGCGGGTCGTGAGTTCGAGGTTGAGCATAATGAGTTTGAAGCTGGGAATCATCTTTTTGAAGTTGACCGTAATCCATCCAAAGTTGGCAGTCATCCGATTGGAATTGAGCATCATCCGTTCTTTGAGGAGCCATTCTCCTTCAGCCTATTTGGTTCTAGTCCATTCTTTTTTAGCCCAGTCGTTTTTACCCCATTCGTCTTTAGCCCAATTGTTTCTGATCCATTGTTTTTTAACTCTTTCCTTGGGATTAATTTTGGGTTTGTTAGGTAGTCTAAACAAAAGGCGGAAATTACCTATTATGGCGTCTGCCATCTGAGTCTCGGTTAAGGTAATTTTGTTGGTGGGACTTGGTCTTGGGCGAGTCGGACAAATTCCTGTAACTCGCTACTATTAAGGTCAGATACTGCCCAATAGGTCATGCCCGATCTAGTCCAGTGAATCAGATTATAACCCTGGCGCATCACCGTTTTCTCCCCTACATTTGAGTTGCGTGCTGATGGCCAGATAAATAGATTGATAAAATGTTGACGACGTTTGTAAACCAATGCCGCGACGGGTCTATTTTCCACGTAATCAAGCCGCCCGCCGACCAAGGGAAATCCACGATCGGCTAAATCTTTTACTGGAGGCGAGAAATCCAGTTTGCCGTTAAACCAGGGCTTTACAGTATGTTGATCGGAAGAGAGTATGTCTGTCAGATGGTCTGCCATAAGTGAGCGCACGTGACCGGATATAATTTCCTGAGCTAAGAGGTTATCCGTAGGAAGACGGGTCAGGACGGGCACAAAAGTCAAGATTATAATAGCGACAAAAGCCAGCGAAGCTCCCACGCTAAGCCAACGCCATGACAACACAGAGGGTTTTGTTTCGACTCTGCTTTCTTTGCGAACAGCCGACTGAATACGTCTCTGGAGATTCGCTGGAGACTTAAAATAGAGAGAGCCAGTGCCTAATGCGGACCGCAACGTTTGGAGATTTTTGTAAGCTAGGGAACACTCCTGGCAATTTTGTATGTGCCTTTCGACTTCAAGACTTCTGACCAAGTCCAACTCGCCATCCACATACGCGTGTATAAGGTCTCGCGTACCTTCACATTCCATTTTAGGCCCCCTTTTGCATGCGATCGGCCAGGCATTGCTCAAGGCGCTTGCGGGCGCGAGCTAGGCGTGACATGACCGTACCTACTGGAAGGTCGGCGATATGGGCAATTTCTTTGTAAGACAGATCCTCCAAATCTCGCAATATCACTACCTCACGAAACTCCACAGGCAATTCTTCCAGAGCCTGTCTGAGCAACTGATTGTCCACACTTTCCAGCAGCACCATTTCTGGATTAGAGGCATCGTTATCCACGCTATGTATCTCTTCATCGAAGGCCGTCGTAAGTTCGTGCGTCCGGTTTTGCTTCAGCCACGTATAACAGGTGTTGCGCACAATAGTAAGCAGCCATGAACGGCTATCACCGCCGCGAAAACTGTCAAAGAATCTAAAGGCACGCAGATACGCCTCCTGCGCCACATCCTCTGCGTCATGATCGCTTCGCGTGAGCCAGCGCGCCAGATTATAAGCGGCATCGAGATGTGGTAAAACGGCTTTCTCAAAACGTTTAAGTTTATCTTGTTCCTGCAACGGCTTCTATTACGCCTTTTAAGTAAGACTGATTTCTCAACTATTTTATTCCCGTATCTAAATTAATTCGCTTTTGGGAATATTAACATGGATAAAGCGGTATAGATAGTCAAAGGCAATTCGAATAAAAGCGGAGCCGAGATTCCGCAAAAGGAGGCAAACGATGTTAAACCAATTCTGGAAAATGGCGGTGCTGGTGGCAATAGTTTCGTTGGGCATGCTGTCTGCCACAGACAGCGGCAGAGCAGCAGGTACAACACAAGCTATCAGCGGTAGTAGCACAGAAACAGGCGCAGTTACAAATCAGGTTATAATTGACAATTTCACCTTTGGCCCGGCAAAGCTGACCGTTCCGGTCGGAACGAAGGTAACGTGGGTAAATCACGATGATGTGCCCCACCTAATCAAAAGCACGGGCACTGAGAAGGGCTTTATCTCACACGCTCTGGATACGGATGACCAGTTCTCGTACGTGTTCACCACTCCGGGCACACATAACTATTTCTGTGCGATACACCCAATGATGACAGGTCAAATTATAGTGAAATAAATTTATAAAAGGAGAGATACAATGGAAAATAAGAAGAGTACGAATGAGATTATCTACGATCACAATGACGACGGAATTGACCGTCGCGGATTCCTCAAATGTATGGCATGGGCAGGAACAGGAATACTTTGGGCTATAAGCGGCGGAGTACCAAAATCATTCGGCTTCGCCCAGCTTGCTAAGCGGGAAACCAGCGCCGTCAAAGGGGATCTGTTCTTCGTCCAAATAAGTGACAGCCATATGGGGTTCAGTAAACCGGCGAATCCCGATGTGACCGCAACATTTCAAGCAGCCGTCTCTAAAATCAACGCCCTGCCAAAGCAACCGGCGTTTCTGATCCACACAGGCGACATCAGTCATCTTTCTAAGCCTGGAGAATTCGACACCGTAGACCAAATCCTTAAGGGCGCCAAGACGAGTCAGGTGTTTTATGTGCCCGGAGAACATGACGTCCTTAGCGATGATGGAAAGCAGTATCTTGAACGCTACGGCAAGGGAACAAAGGGCGGGGGCTGGTATAGCTTCAATCACAATAGGGTGCATTTTATCGGCCTTGTCAACGTCTTAAATCTCAAGGCAGGTGGTCTCGGCAACCTCGGTCAGGAGCAGCTTGAATGGCTTGAGAAAGATGTAAAAGGGCTCTCAAGCAGCACTCCTATTGTGGTGTTTGCCCATATCCCCCTTTGGACAGTATATCCTGAGTGGGGATGGGGTACAGATGATAGCGAGCAGGCGCTCTCATACCTAAAGCGTTTTGGTTCTGTCACAGTGCTCAATGGCCATATCCATCAGGTACTGCAAAAGGTTGAAGGAAACGTTACATTCCACACGGCAATGTCTACCGCCTTTCCTCAGCCTCAGCCCGGCACTGCGCCGTCTCCGGGACCGATGAAAGTGCCTGCTGAAAAGTTACGGAGTTTTCTTGGCTTAACGAGCGTAAACTATGTCCAGGGCAGACACTCCCTAGCCATTGTTGATTCATCCCTGGATTCATCAAACCAATTATAGAATAAAAACTAAAACAAGGAGGAAGTTATGAAAAACAGAAGCAGAATAAGCAAACAGTCCCCTCAATCAGCTAGAGAAAATATCGGCTCCCTCTGGCAGCGCGTCGTTAGGCGGCGCTCATTCCTGAAGGGCATTGGCATGGCGGGCCTAACCCTATCAGCCGGTGGACTACTGGTGACAGAAGGCAAAGCGCAGATAATAGCGCAGACCATTCGGAGAAAAAAGCTTTCGAAAGGCGATGTTGCGCTCCTTAGGTTCGCAGCGTGGGTCGAAATTGTCGAGACTGATCTGTGGATCCAATACGCTGAACTGGGAGGAGTCGGACCCTCCGGTGGAGGAGTAGCACAATCCAGTGAACAATTCCAGGGATTCTTTGGAGGAAATCCAGCCTACATACTCGCTCTTCAAAATCTAGATGGGGACATGCCACAGTACATCACAGACAATACAGATGATGAGATTAGCCACGCAGAATTCCTTAACGCATACCTGATTTCTAAGGGCGAAGATCCTGTCGATCTTGATAAGTTTCGAACATTGCAAGGCAGTCAGGCAACCGGGGTCAACCCCAAACTGAAAAACAAACGGCTCACAAATCTCCTGAGCCTCAACGTGGACCTCAGTTGGTATACCCGGTACCGTAGCGGGGAGAACCCTGATTTGGGTGAAGCGTTCAAGGGACCTTTCACTATTACGAATCAACCAGCCATTCCCTTAAATGACACCGACACTCCCCCATCAACCAACCCAACAATTCCCATCACAGGCCGCGATGCCCAACGCATACAAGCTATCGCCAACACGGCTGGGTTTCACTTTGCGTTTATTGAGCAGGGTGGCTCAAGTCTTTATCCCACACTAGCTTTCAAGGCAACCGACCCGGAAGTCCTGCGGATATTGATAAGTATTGGGGGAGTCGAGGTAGACCACTTCTCACTTTGGCATGATAAGGCGGGTAATGCTGTGGCTCAACCTTTGGCTGGTGTGAAAGACCCCGAAACCGGGCTAACGTTTCCAGATCTCAATAACCCTGCTAAGGAACTCACACAGACAAACAAGATCCTGCCTGAGCCATGCGACTTCATTAGCAAAAGTCTGCCTCAATGTTCAGTGATCCGACCGACCTCGACAGAGCTTGGAGGTGCAGTGGCTACTGTTACGGCTTTCACAGATGACGGGCTTTTCCAGGGTCAACCCGATGAATTTTTTGAACTAGCGATGAAGCTGGCAGTTGCAGCGGATTCAGCCCGAAGAGGGGAGGGCTAATACCAGTTCAGTTTGTAAATAAAGTATTAAATCAGCTTGTTGTGATATGTTATATTTGAATTCTATACATCCGTAGGGGCGAAGGCACTTCGCCCCTATAACCTCACGTTGAACTTAATGCGGTATTTCTATCTAGAATTGGTATAAGAAATCTGGTTTCAATAAAATCTATTGCTTGCAGTGAATTATGCAAAAAAGCCGTAAAGGAGAGTATAAAAATGTTTAATTTTAGTTTACCGCACCTTCTTATAGTTCTCGTAATTTTTCTTCTCATATTCGGACCAAATAGACTGGGAGATCTTGGTTCTTCACTTGGAAGGGGTGTAAAGGGATTTAAAAAGGCTATGAGAGATCTGGATGTAACTGATATAACACCGAATAACGAGGCCGGTCGAATTCAAAGCCCCAGCCTTGAAACACAGAGTAAGATAGCGGAGAAAGAAGAAGCAAGGTAATTTCTTGATTTAGTACATTAAGTGGATTTAAACTGATCTATATCAACATGGGTTTGATATAGATTTTCTGCTCTTCGGAGAGTCGATTCTCTAATTACGTTAAATAGGTAAAGGCTCTCAATTGAGGTTTGGCCCATTAAAACCAATAACCTTCTTAGATTTGGTTAGGATTAGACTATGACAGAAGAAGAGAGGATGACTTTTATTGAACACATTGAAGAATTAAGAAAGCGAATACTATGGTCGCTTGCTGCTGTCATAGTCTGCTTTGCTGCTACATACAACTTCTCTAAACAGATTTTTGATTTCCTGATGAGACCTATCATCGAAAACCTTCCAAAAGGAAGCACTCTGATTTTTACAAGACCCGCTGAAGGATTCACAACTTATTTAAAGGTTGCCCTTTTTGCTGCCCTGGTTTTAGCACTGCCTTTTATACTCTATCAAGCTTGGAGGTTCATAGCCCCCGCACTCTATAAACACGAGAAACAAATAGCCATACCATTTGTTTTCTTCGGCGTGATCTTCTTTGTCTTAGGTGCATCTTTTTGTTATTTCTTTGCTGCACCCCCTACATTTAAGTTTCTTCTGTCTGAGTATTCATCTGAGTATGTAAGAGCCTTTCCTTCAATTGGTGAAGCATTATCATTTTTAATGATTTTTATTCTCGCTTTTGGGATTGTATTTGAATTTCCACTTATTGTGTTTATCCTTGCAAGATTAGGGATTGTAAATGCCGAAATGTTAAGGAGAAAGAGAAAATTTGCAATACTTATAAATACCATATTGGCAGCAGTTATCTCGCCATCACCTGATGTCCTTTCCATGATGCTTATGCTTGCTCCACTTCTTATCTTCTACGAACTAGGAGTCATAGTGGCATGGGTGTTTGGAAAAAAGAAACAAGAACCTGTAGAAGCAGTTTCTTAATCTTTAGGATCTACAATAGGGTGGTTACAATATCTTTTAGAGCCATCTCGAAGCAGACCTAGTTGAGTAGATACTCTAATAACGTCCTATAAGAGTACTATTGCTCAGTTGCAAGGATAAATAAGAAGCCCTCCTTAAGATAAAATTAATAAGGGAAACTATCTCAAGGAGGGATAAACATCAGAACTGCTAATAAGTCTAAACCGAAAATAAATAAAAAGGAAGGCAAATATATAAGGTTTTTAAAAATGGCTAAGTTTGTAACAAGACAAACCCTACCGATGTATTCACATCCAAAGAGTCCACACATATATTGTCTGCCACAACTAATTTCATGTGTGCTTCTTAAGATTTATATGAGGAACATGTCATTTAGAGATTTAGAGGAACTTTTACTATCCTCAGGGGATATGTGTAGGGTGTTAGGGTTAAGGACAGTACCAGACTATTGGACATTTAACAGGGCGTATACACGAGTATGTGGCAAGCAAATACAGAAGTTATTGGAGAAGACATTGGAAGTAATTGGAATTGGGATGTCAGGTTCTATATTATTTGCCTGTGATTCCACTGGATTCAAAGAGGATAGTGCTTCATTTTATTATGCCCTAAGGAGTGGGAAGAAGAGGAAGAGGTGGATAAAAGCCTTTTATCTTTTGGACACAAGAACTCAAATTTGTGTATCCCAGGTCATTAGCAGAGGGCCAAGTGGGGATGCCAGAGGGCTTTGTCAGCTAGAGAACAGAGTACCTCTACTACCCTTTATAGAAGTAATGGACAGGGGATTTGATGGTAATGGGAATTTCCACTTTGGTCTTCCAATCAGGATTATTCCACCTATAAGACGTGGAGGGAGTATTAAGAGTTGGAATAGAATTTTAGCATATATAGTCTATATGGTTTCTAAATGGATGGGGATTTACGGCAGGAGATGGATTTGTGAGACTATGAACTCTGTGATTAAGAGGAAATTCGGTGACAGTGTAAGGGAAAGGAAGGAGAAGAACAAGAAGACAATTGTATCGCTTATGACTATAGCCTATAACATCCATGTGATTGTAAGGGAAGAAGGAAAATTAGATTTCTTTTTCGCTTTTATCTTTTTAAACGAAGAATGTTTTCAACAAAACAAACCCAAATAATGCGCGAAGAGGATAGTTAACGTTCAATCAGAAATAGCAACTTGGGTTAAAACTAACCATAATGGAGGTAAGTAATTTTGGCTAAGACAATATTTTTAACTTTAACTATCGTCCTAAGTATTCGAGCCGTTTCCTATGCCGAAAACTGGCAATTAATAAGTAACCCGAATTCTAAGTTTCAGACCCTGATTGATAAAATCTCCGAGAATCTCCAGGTTGGTGATAAGAGAGACGTGATAGAAGCAATTCACAACAGCAGTCATAGGGTTTATATAGATACTGATAGTATAAAGGTTGCCAGTGATGGAAGAAGAGACTTTGACCTGAAAGTCGTTTTTGATGAAGGACAAGCCATAGAGGGTACCGACAAAAAACTCAAGTATATAGTTGCAAAGATGTTTTGCGATTGTGTGCAAGAGATTTTGTGGTTCAGGGACGGAGAGGGGTACGATAAAGACGGAGATGTCTTAAGGCACTCCCCGACTGTATACGTACCGGTAGATTTAAAAGGTTTACCAAATACTGCTCCCGAAAGAGATATTTGGAAATTTGTTTGTAATTACAAAAAAGGACAGTAAATAGGTCAGCAGAGGCGAACCCATGTATTCGCCCTTAATTTGGAAATTTGGATTAAAATTTACTAAAGAATCATATTTCACTAAACCAAAGGAGGTAAAATCAAATGAAGGGAAGAAACAGAACGTTCATTACTGTATTATGCGCAGCCCTGTTTGCTTTAGCTTGGCTCACCAGCCCAATTGCGGCTGAGGAAGAGAAACCCGACGCGACACTTAAACTCTCAGAGGGGCAAGTTGCTGTGGGCATTGGATGGAGTTGGGGAAAGGGTGTATTGACATTCAAGGGGAAACACTATCCATTCAAAGTAGATGGGCTTTCTGTAGTTGATGTTGGGGTAACAAAGGCTAACGCAGTCGGCAAGGTCTATCACCTGAAGAAACTCAGTGACTTCAACGGCACTTACACCGCCGCTGCGGCAGAGGGTACAATTGGTGGAGGAGCCGGCATCACGACGATGAAGAATCAGAACGGGGTTGTAATCCAACTCATTTCGACGACACAGGGGGTCAATGTCAAGCTCGCCGCTGAGGGTGTAAAGTTTAATCTGGAGAAATAGGGATCGGCGCAATATATGACATAGGACATATTTGTAGAGATGCCTTTATGTTTTTTAACAATAGATGTAGGGACGTACTGCTAACCTGGAGGGAGATGACAAACTTCTAGGTTGCTAGTGGATTGTAGCATAAATTTTGATACAAATTGATTTTGATTAATCACCGACTTACACTTCCCTTTGGGAGAAGAAGGTGAGTCAGATAAAGGGACGAAAACCATTAAAGTATAAATTACACAATGCCGATCGGCATTACTTGAATGAGATTGCGGCTGATGGGCAACTAATTCAACGGGTCGCGAATCGAGCCCGTGCCCTTTTAGCACTGGACCGGGGCGAACGTATCTTTGAGATTTTGCACTGGATTGGGTTAAGCCGCATGGGACTATGGTATCTGTGGCAACGCTACCAGCAACGCGGGGTGGAAGCAATCTTTGATGATGAGCGCAGTGGACGACCGCCTAGCTTTTCCCCCTCTGGAACGTGTCCAGATCGAGCGCATGGCCTGCACTAACCCGGCAGCTTATGGTTTACACTTATCCCACTGGGACTGTCGAAGCCTCCAGCAGGTGGTTGTTGAGTAGGCAGTAGTTACCTCGATTCACTACACTACAGTCGCACGGATATTGGCTGAGGCCAGCTTGCAACCACATCGCAGCCGCTATTGGAAGACAGCTAAAATTGATGACCAGTTTACTACCTTGGCAGCCAAGATTTTGTGGTGTTATGAGCGCGTGGAGTGGCTCTATAAACGGGACGAATTGGTGGTTTGTTTGGACGAGAAACCTAACATGCAAGTACTGACTCGGTGTGCTCCCAAGCAACCCATGCAAGCGGGACAGATTGAGCGCCGAGAGTTTGAGTACAAGCGGCACGGGACAGTCACTTTCCTTGTCTCGTTCAATGTCTATGATGGCAAGATGTGGGGTTGTTGTCTGGATGCCAACGACCACAAACATTTCCTTTGGGGCGTAGAACAACTCCAACGTCGCTATAGCAGGGCGCGGCGCATTCATCTTATCATGGACAATGGGTCGTCACATATTGACCATCACACCAAAGCCTACTTTGCTGATAATCCTCGTATCCGGACACTCTATACGCCTGTGCATGCCAGTTGGCTCAATCAGGCAGAGTTGCTGTTGCGCGCCTTCTCGGATAAGTACCTTGAGCGTTTTGATCCTAGGTCTCGGCAAGATTTAATTGATCATCTCAATGAGAGTTGGCCAGAGTACAACCGATATTTCGCTCATCCATTTACTTGGTCGTGGACACGCCGCCATATGTACGGTTGGGCGGGAAAGAAGGGAAATTTAATTTGTACTAAAACTTATGCTACCGTTCACTAGTTCTTTTACTTAGCAATGAGGCAGGCACTTAATGATAAACACTCTGCATCTATCAACGCTCAAGTTAGCGCAGAGGGAATCCTTAACCTCACAATTGATGGGCGTCTTGATTCAAATACAACGGGCAAGTTATGGCGCGAAGCTATGCTTGCAGTCGGGCGCACTTCACTCAATCAGGTCATCGTAGATGCTTCGGGAATCAATTACTGTGATGGCTCAGGGATTGCTCTATTTGTAAAACTCCGCGAAATCCAGGAGAAGGCCGGAGGAAGGTTCGAGATTCGAGGCTTTGCCAGTGAGTTTCAAAGGCTCCTCGACCTCTTTCCTCCCTCAGAATTCAAGGATCGGAAGATTGAAGAGCCTGAACCCGTAAGTTTGCCTGAGGAGGTCGGCCAGGCGGCGGTGGGTTTCTGGGAGGACATTGGTACCCATATCGTCTTTATAGGATAAGCTGTGGTTGCCCTTGTCCATGCCGCTTTTAGCCTGCGGCAGATACGGTGGAAGGATGTATTTTTGACCGCAGAAAAGATGGGCGTGAACGCCTTATCAATTATTGCGGTAATCAACTTTCTCATAGGGCTTGTTCTAGCTTATCAGTCCGCCATACCTTTGCAAAAGTATGGTGGCCAGCTATTTATCGCAGACCTTCTCGTTCTCTCTATATTCAGGGAGCTTGGACCGCTTATGACAGCCATAATGGTTAACGGTCGGACCAGTTCGGCGTTTGCCGCTGAGCTGGGCACAATGAAGGTAAACGAGGAGATTGATGCTCTTAATACAATGGGGCTTGATCCGGTCAGGTTTCTGGTAGTGCCAAGGGTTATCGCGTCTATTTTTATGGTACCGATTCTTACAGTCTTCGGCAACCTCTTCGGACTTATCGGCGGTGGCGTCGTTATGCTTTCCCTTGGCTTCCCAATCGTTACATACGTAAATGAGATGGTCTCAGCGGCGACCTATATTGACCTTCTGGTAGGTCTTTTTAAGTCACTGTTTTTTGCCATTATCATAGCCGGAGTCGGGTGCTTTGAGGGCCTTCGAACCAAGACCGGCGCGGCAGCAGTTGGGGAATCCACAACCAGCGCAGTTGTGAGCGGCATTATACTTGTCATTGTCCTTGATGGTATTTTTGGTGTTGTGTTCTTTTACATAGGGATTTGAGTGCAAATGGGTGCAGACAAGAAGCCAATCATACAGGTTATAAACTTCACAGCGGCTTATGGGGATAATGTGATAGTTAATAACATATCATTCGAGGTTTATAGAGGGGAGATTTTTGTTATCTTGGGCGGTTCGGGATGCGGGAAGAGCACGGTGTTAAAACACATGATCGGTCTTTACGAACCGGCTGGGGGAGAAATTCTCATTGAAGGGGAGGACATTGCAAAAGCACAAGGAGAAGACCGTATCATGATATTAAAAAAGATCGGCGTAGCATATCAAAGTGGTGCCCTTTTTGGCTCAATGACGGTTCTTGAAAACGTTCGACTTCCACTTGAGGAATACACCGACCTTTCTCCAGAAGCGATGGATCTTATCTCTATGATGAAGCTCAAGCTCGTGGGGCTTAAAGGCTCTGAGAACAAAATGCCGTCTGAACTAAGTGGCGGAATGCAGAAGCGTGCCGCTCTTGCCAGAGCTATGGCCCTTGACCCTCAGATTCTCTTTCTCGATGAGCCTTCAGCGGGACTTGACCCTATCACCTCAGCAGAACTGGATCAGTTGATCCTGCGCCTTGCGAAGAGCCTCAACATAACGTTTGTCGTTGTGACACATGAGCTGCCGAGTATTTATACAATAGCCGACCGTGTCATCATGCTTGATAAACGGATAAAAGGGATTGTTGCAACGGGCAAACCCCAGGAATTGCGTGATCACTCCCCCAACCCCTGGGTTCGTCAATTCTTTAACAGGGAGACCGAATCGGATGCAATTAGCTAAAGAGCTATTGAAAAAATCAAATAAAAGGGAATATAAGACATGAGCAGAAAAGCAAATTATTATAAAATTGGAGTGTTTGTTATAATCGGGTTTGTCATCACGGTAGTAGGTATCGTAGTGTTCGGTGCAGGTAAGTTCTTTCGTACAAAGATCATAATAGAAACCTATTTTGATCAGTCGGTGCAGGGCCTTGAGGTGGGCGCTCCTGTAAAGTATCGGGGGGTTCAAATCGGTAATGTGAAGGACATCTCCCTTGTGTTCAATCACTACAAGACTGAATACAACTATGTGTTAGTGAGGTCTGCAATTTATCCAGAGACAATAGGAATACGGAAAACCTTGGGTAGAATGCCAACCGAAGAAGAACTCAGGGAGGACGTTCCGGAATTTATTAAAAAAGGGCTTAGGCTTAAGCTTGACTCCGCAGGAATCACCGGCGTTGCTTTTCTTAATTTGGTTTACTTAGACCCTAATCAATACCCTCCTCTCAAGATTGATTGGAAACCTGAATACCTCTATATCCCTTCGGCTCCGGGCACCATTACTGTGGTAACCCAGGCTATTGAAAACCTGACAAGAAAACTGGAAGCCATTGATGTTGAAGGGATTACGGACAAGGTGAATCAAATCCTGGTAAACGTCAACAAGGCAATAGAAGATGCTCAGATTGCTGCTCTCTCTAAAGATATTCGGGGGCTTATAGGGTCGCTTGACACCAACTCTAAGAATTTAAATTCGATAATGCAGAGTAAAGAAGTGCGGCAAAGCCTTAAGGATTTATCCCAAGCCTTAGCAAACATTAACACCGCATCCAATGAATTTCCAAAAACTGTAGCAGGGGTTGATAGGTCGGTAAGTGAGTTTAGTAGATTTACCTCTTCTCAGCAACAAGAAGTAGAGCAAATCCTTTGGAATATAAAACAGACAACAGAAAATCTAAGGGAACTTACAGATACCGCCAAGAAATACCCATCGTGGCTTCTATTTGGTAATCCACCGCCACGCTTGGATGAGATCAAAAAATAATCCCAAATTATGCGTTAAGAGGATAGCAATATTGAATTATGCTCCACCTTTCCTTGAATTTACTAAGACTTACGGGTATAAAACAGGAAAAATCTAAATACTGGGAGGTCACCTAAAAAGTGAGAGATGAGCTTGCCGCCTCTTCGCCTAATATGTTACTACCCAGAGAAGATATTAGAATCGACAATTGGAAAGAGAATTTTTGTTGACCCAGAATGCTCTGTTGCAATGATAAAAGCCTTAACAATCCTTCTCTATCCCTAATATTGTTGTCCTATATTCTGACATCTGACACCTCTTATTTCATTCTAAAAAGCATAACATCAAGAAGATACAAGAGTCATTTATGGTATGACTCTTGCCTTTATAAAATATGTGAAAAGCATCTTTGCAACAAAGCAATTTGAATCCCTCTTACATGGATTTATATCTATATATTGTGTTTTATCTTTTCTTTAATTTGGTAGTAATCAGATTTAAGGAGGGAGATTCCAATGGGTAATACGAAAGAAACACCACAAGTAGCTAAGAGTTTGGCGGTAGATGAAATCGCAGAATTTGTCAGAGAGAATTTTATAAAGAGTTTTAAGCTACCTATACACCTGTGGGAAGAGAATCTAAGGTTTTTGAATGCTCAGATTGAGCAGTGGCTTGGTTTTCAGCAGGATTACAATGATGCTGTAAAAGAGTTCTATGAAAAGTTTCCAGGTTGGAATAGGAATTTAAAGGAGACCGATAATTACTTTAAATACCCACTGGCTCTTCCGAGGAGCTATATTGACTCGGTTAGAATTACCTTAGATGATTTCACGAGGAAAAACCTCAACCTCATTCAGAAAAACATTGAGAAGGCTTCCTCGCTCTTTGATAGTTATTTCAACCTTTTTAGGATATATAAGTAGTTAATCCGAAATTGTACAGAATCGGGATCTCCCGTTCGATGGAGGCTAAGTAGTGCAGTAGCGGCAACCTTCGAATACAATGTGGTGAACACACAATGCAGACTATCAAGCTAGACAAAGCGGTCGCCATGATTCCCGACGGTGCAACCGTCATGATTGGGGGGTTCATGGGGGTCGGCACACCCGAGCGCCTGATAGACGAGTTGGTACGCCAGGGGCGGCGGAATCTTACCGTCATCGCCAACGACAACGCGCTACCCGGCGTCGGCATCGGCAAGCTCGTGACCGCCGGCCTGGTGCACAAAACGATCGCGAGCCATATCGGCCTCAATCCTGAGACGCAGAAAAAAATGATCGAGGGATCGATGGAGGTCGAACTGGTACCGCAGGGCACCCTGATTGAGCGAATCCGCGCCGCCGGCTACGGATTAGGCGGCATTCTGACCCCCACTGGCGTGGGCACAGTGGTCGAGGAAGGCAAGCGCAAGATTGAGGTAGATGGCCGCACTTATCTGCTGGAGACACCGCTGCGCGCCGATTTTGCGCTGGTGCAGGCGTTCCTGTGCGATTACCTGGGCAACTTGGCTTACGCGCTCACGGCGCGCAATTTCAACCCGGTGATAGCGATGGCTGCCAGGACCGTTATCGTCGATGCGGAGCACATCGTGCCGGTCGGCCTGATTCCACCCGACAATGTGGTGACCCCAGCGCCTGTCGTCGATTACGTTATCGCTCACTAGGAGTGACAATCATGGATGCACAAACCATCATCGCAAAACGCATCGCTCAGGAACTTCGTTCCGGCATGCTGGTAAATCTCGGCATCGGCATACCCACACAGGTCGCCAATTACGTACCTGCGGGGATACATGTTTTCTTCCAGTCCGAAAACGGCTTGATCGGTACCGGCCCAATACCCGAAGAGGGCATGACGGAACGCCTTCTGACCGATGCCGCCGGGCGGCCGGTGAGCGCGCTGCCGGGGGCATGCGCTTTCGACAGCGCCATGTCCTTCGGCTTGATTCGCGGCGGTCACCTCGACATGACTGTGCTCGGCGGTCTGGAGGTCGACGAGGCCGGACATCTCGCCAACTGGATGATCCCCGGCAAGATGGTTCCGGGCATGGGCGGGGCGATGGACCTGGTGTGCGGCGCGAAGCGCGTCATTATTGCCATGCAGCACACCGCCAAGGGCAAGCCCAAAATCATCAAGCAATGCACGCTACCTCTGACCTCGGTGCGTCCAGTAGATATGGTTGTCACAGAATTGGCGGTGATTACGTTCGCTGGTGGGCGCGCGACTTTGGTCGAAACCGCGCCGGGCGTGTCGGTAGAGCAGGTCATAGCCGCGACCGAGGCGACACTGGTGGTACCGAAAGAGGTTTCTCAAATGCAACTCTAGGAGACAGCTGCCACGATTATCTCGACGATCCGAAACCGCGCAGGTTCCGGCTTTGAAAAGACTGGGCCAGCGTCCCAAATAGCCCGGGGCACAACGCAATGACGGTTTGCTGTGCCACTTGTATGTTAGAAAGGAGTGAATCAATCCCATACGTACAATCGAAAACCGATATAAAAGTCATTTATCTTCATCCTTTGAGATGATGAAACTAAAACAAAGCACATTATTCATCATCTGCTCCTGGGCGATGTTATTTCTCACCATAATAGGATGTTCCGTGCTCAATAAGAACTATCCTCAAAGAAACTATTACATTTTAAATGTCTCCAACAAGGATCAAAATTTATCTCCGGTTTCAGGAACAGTCCTGGAGATTCGCAGATTTCAGATTTCACCCGCTTTTGCCGGTACTGGGTTTGTCTATAGAAAAGGGGACTTTAATTACGAATCGGATTTTTACAACCAATTTTTTAGACTCCCAAGCTTGCTTATTACAGAAGAAGTACGTAATTGGCTGTCTGAATCTGGTTTGTTTAAGTACGTTGTGGACTCAACTAATGGTGTGGAAGCAGATTATATTCTTGAAGGTAACATTAACCAATTATATGGTGATTTTAGAGCACCTAATACACCTAAGGCAGCTTTAGGGATTCAGTTTGTTCTGATAGAAGAGGTCTCTGCCAATCCTAAAATAGTTTTCCAAAATAATTATCGTAGAGAAATGGCTCTTAGCTCCAATTCCCCTGAAGATTTAGTCAAAGGCTGGAACGAAGCTCTCCAGCAAATATTGACAGCTCTTGAAAAGGATCTGAGGGCAGCTAACTTCAAAGCTGCGCAATAGTATATGGAAGGAAAATCGGAGTGTAATTAGGGATTAAACGCAATAAGTCTCATGAGATGGTATACAAAAGAGATTGTTAGTTTGAGCGTTTGAAAATAACTATCCCTTTTTTAAGACTCATAATTAATCTCTCTTTGGTTTCGAAGTCTGCAACATGTCATCTCTATTCAATTTTATTACATCACCCTCAACTACTATATCTATGCATCTAAACAGCCCAAAATTGAAAAATGTTACCCCTGCATCCTCTAAAGACTCTTTTCTTTTCCAAGTTACATGGATAACGGCATCTCCATCGTTATCTGCTAGAGCCCTCCTTATAATAGGTGAAACATCATAAGTAGCTGTATGTTCAAGAAATGTAGAACACAAATTTTCTACCTCAGCAAAGTGCTTAATAAGGGTATACCTGACTTTAGGTTCACTAATGTATATTGGTTCGTGCTCGGAATAGTAAATCTTGGTAGTACCACATCCTGAGATAAAGATTGTACAGATTATCAAAAAACAGATGTTTGCTTTCATAGCCTTTCTTTTGATGCTATACCCTTCCATTTAGGCCGTAGTTATTTATCTACTTGTGATGTAAATCCATGTAAATGGGATGCAAGCTATTTCCTTCAGTTATAAATCCAAGCTATAGGTTCATTTCTCCTCCACCGATAACAATCCGGTTCCCCAATTTTGGATTATCGGAAATCACCTTGTCTATCTCGGAAAATAAAGATATGTGTATCTCACCAGAGGACTGGGCTTAATTTATTAAACCATAAAGAGTCCTCTAGGGATAAGCTCTCAGATTATTTCTCCATAAAGGAAATAAGTAATTTGAATCCCTCTTACATGGATTTACATCTATACAGATAAATAATTCCGAAGAATCACGGCCGATTCCTGAAAAGGTTTTGAGAGTCATCCCCATTGTTTTATACTGTAGCCGAGCGGAAGAAGGCATCAGCCAGATTCCAAACACAGAAAGACAGAATCATTGGAGGATCATTAAAATGGAAGGGTTCACTCCTAAGCCGATAATTAAGTCGTTAATAAACCCTGAACATACCGAAATGCAAGTAGAGTCGTTGCACGTGAAAAGCATCGGCTTCGCGAGACTGCCGCTTCTTCTCTTTGCCGCCTTTGTTTTCTTTTTGTCGGGATGCAGAAATAGCCAACCGCCCCCGAAACCCCCGGATGTGGAGGTTACAGCAGTCGTTCAGAGGGACGTACCTATATATAGCGAATGGGTCGCCACTCTGGACGGATATGTGAATGCGCAAATCAAGCCTCAGGTGACTGGCTATCTTATTAAGCAGAATTACAAGGAGGGATACTTTGTCAGAAAGGGTGAAGTGCTGTGGGAGATTGACCCTCACCCATTCCAGGCAGTACTCGACCAAGCCAAGGCACAGCTTGCGCAAGCCCAGGCACAACTGGGAAAGACAACTCTGGATGTGGAAAGGGATACACCCCTAGCGAAAGAAAAGGCGATTGCTCAGCAGCAATTGGACAACGACATTCAGGCAAGGCTCGCCGCTAAGGCTGCGGTTGAATCAGCTAAGGCCCAGGTGGAACAGGCCCAGATAAATCTGGGTTTCACAAAGGTCAGATCCCTGATTGACGGAATTGCCGGAATCGCTCAAGCCCAGATTGGCGATCTGGTGGGACCGAACACATTACTCACATCTGTATCCCAGGTTGATCCAATCAAAGCCTACATCTCAATCAGTGAGCAGGAGTATCTTCGATTTGCTGAGAAAATCAACGCTGTTGCGCTTGGTAAGAAAACACTCCAACAGGTGAATCCTCCGATTCCAGAATTGATTTTGGTAAATGGGATCTACCCTTTAAAAGGCTCATTTATTTTCACTGATCGCCAAGTTGACTTGGGAACCGGAACCATCCGCGTTGCAGCGGCATTCCCCAATCCAAGCAACATTCTACGTCCCGGCCAATATGGGCGCGTGCGCGCCGCGACAATCACAAAGAAAGGGGCACTGCTTGTTCCTCAACGTGCGGTGACTGAACTCCAGGGGAGCTACCAAGTGGCCGTAGTAGGCAGCGACAACAAGGTGAGCATTAGACCGGTTAAGGTCGGAGAGCGCGTCGGCACTATGTGGATAATCAACGAGGGCCTCAAGCCAGGCGAGCGTGTTGTGGTCGAAGGCGTGCAAAAGGTCAGAGACGGTGTGCCCGTCAGCCCCAAAATGATTAATACTGCAAGTGAGGAAATTAATACTGCAAGGGAGGGCAGTTGAGCCATGTCTAGATTCTTCATCAACCGACCTATTGTAGCTATGGTGATCGCAATCGTCATGGTGATTGTGGGCGCCGTTACTATTCTTAGCCTGCCAATCGCTCAGTTCCCTAATATCGCCCCGCCGGAGGTCCAAGTGCTGGCAACATACGTCGGCGCAGATGCACAGACAGTCGAGCAGTCGGTTGCCACCCCTATCGAGCAGCAGATGAGCGGCGTGGACAAAATGAACTACATGTATTCCTTAAATGCCTCCGACGGGTCGTTGAGATTGATAGTGAACTTTGATTTGAATACTGATCCGAACACGGATTTAATCCTTACACAAATGCGTGAGACACAAGCCGCGTCTCAGCTTCCGGCGGATGTCACGAACTACGGAGTTACAGTCCAGAAGACAGTAACATCCCCCCTCATGCTAATCAGCCTTTACTCTCCAAAGGGAACTTACGATGCAACGTTCCTGGCCAACTACGCCTACATCAACCTTCGTGACCCGCTCACGCGCGTACCGGGCATCGGCAGCATCCAGATTTTCGGCGCTGGCCAGTATGCGATGCGGCTCTGGGTCAAGCCCGACCAGTTGGCTAAGCTGGGTATAACTGTGCCTGACATTATTAGCGCCATCCAGACACAGAATACTGTGAATCCGGCCGGTCAGGTTGGCGGCGAGCCTGTGCCCAAGGGTCAGGAGTACACATACTCAGTCCGTGCGCAGGGCCGTCTGACCTCGCCGGAGGAATTCGGGCAGATCGTGGTCCGCGAAACGCCGAATGGCGGTATTGTGCGGGTCAGGGATGTGGCCCGCGTGGAGTTGGGCGCTCAAACCTATGCTCAATTTAGCCGCCTTAATGGGAAGCCAGGGGCCATCATCGCGTTGTACCAGTTGCCCGGTTCCAATGCGGTTGACGCCGCGGCCGGTGTCAAGAAGATGATGGCCGAGGCGAAGCAACGCTTCCCGCAAGATATGGATTACATCATATCGCTTGACACGACGCGTTCGGTCACAGAGGGCATAAAGGAGATCATTGAGACTCTCCTGATCGCCATCCTGCTTGTGATCATCGTAGTCTACATCTTTCTCCAGGACTGGCGCGCTACTCTGATTCCAATGCTGGCCGTGCCGGTCGCACTGATCGGCACGTTTGTGTTCTTTCCTGTATTCGGCTTCTCTATAAATACAATCTCTCTATTGGGTTTGGTTCTCGCTATTGGGTTGGTGGTGGACGATGCCATCGTTGTCGTCGAGGGTGTAGGGCGACATATCGAAGAAGGCTTACCTCCCAAGGAAGCGGCTTTGAAGGCGATGGAGGAACTCTCCGGGCCGGTTATCGGCATTGCGCTGGTTCTCTCGGCAGTATTTGTGCCGACGGCATTCATCCCGGGCATCACCGGACGACTATACCAGCAATTTGCCGTAACCATCGCGATTTCGGTAATCCTCTCGGCGTTTAACGCCCTCACACTCAGCCCGGCACTTGCCGGGCTGATGCTCCGGCCGAAGGAGGAGAGTAAGGGACTGTTGAGGAGGTTCTTCGATTGGTTCAACCGTGTCTTTGGACGCGCCACTAATGGCTATGTTCGGTTGAGCGGCGCACTGATTCGCAAGAGCGCAATCGCGCTTATAATGTTGGTCGTGTTTGGCGTGGCGGCCGGTTTCTTTGGCAATAGAGTGCCATCGAGCTTCCTGCCCGATGAAGACCAGGGTTACCTCTTTATGAACCTCCAGCTCCCCAACGCTGCTTCACTACAACGCACGGATGAGGTTGCGAGAAGAATTGAGAAGATCCTGGCCCAAACCCCGGGTGTGGAGTACACCACAAGCGTTATCGGTTTCAGCCTGCTCAGTTTTGTGCAGACCAGTTACAACGCCTTCTTCTTTGTCACATTGAAGCCGTGGGACGAACGCAAAACTATTGAAGAACAGTATCGGGTGATTATGGCACGTTTGTATATGGAACTGAGCCAGATTCCTGAGGGAATAGCCTTCGACTTCCCGCCGCCTGCAATTCCTGGGGTAGGCACTTCCGGCGGATTTACATTCATTCTCGAAGACCGTGCTGGCAAGGATGTCCAGTTCCTCGCCAATAACCTAAATACATTCTTGGCCGCCGCTAGCAAGCGTCCCGAGATAGGCTTCGTGGCCACCACCTTCCTGCCCAGCGTGCCCCAACAGTTCGTCGAGGTAGACCGGGACAAGGTGATCAAACAGGGCGTCGCCGTCAACGATGTCTATAGAACCCTCCAAGCCTTCATGGGTGGATATTTTATCAACTACTTCAACCGATTCGGCCGCCAGTGGCAGGTCTATATAGAGGCCGAAGGCGAATACAGGACAAAAGCCGAGAATGTCGGCCAGTTCTATGTGCGTAACAACAATGGCGATATGGTGCCGCTCTCTACTCTGACGAAATTTGAGTCGCGTCCTGGCCCAGAGTTCACAATGCGCTTTAACGAGTATCGCAGTGCGCAAATCATTGGCAGTGCGGCGGCGGGCTACAGCTCCGCTCAGGCAATGAAGGCCCTAGAAGAGACCTTCGCGCAAACCATGCCTCGTGAAATGGGATACGACTACAAGGACATGTCATTCCAGGAGAAGAAGGCGCAGGAGGGCGTGCCGGCTTCTGTAATCTTCGGATTCTCGCTACTGTTTGTCTTCCTCATCCTCGCCGCTCTGTATGAAAGCTGGTCTCTGCCCTTCAGCGTCCTGCTGAGCACGCCTGTCGCCGTGTTTGGCGCGTTTGCGATGTTGTGGCTGCGCCGCACGGTTGCAGGGTGGTTCTTTCCGCCCTTTATGATCCAGATTGAGAACGATGTCTACTCCCAAATCGGCTTGATAATGCTCATCGGTCTAGCCGCCAAGAACGCGATTCTGATCGTTGAGTTTGCCAAGGACCAATACGAGAAAGGGAAGCCTCTGGTTGATGCCGCGCTCGAAGGGGCCAGGCTCCGCCTGCGTCCTATTCTGATGACCTCGTTTGCGTTCATCCTCGGCGTAGTGCCTCTGTGGACTGCCTCTGGCGCCGGTTCTGTGGCACGTCAGATTATAGGCACCACAGTGATCGGAGGGATGCTGGCCGCAAGCGTTTTAGGCATTTTCCTTATCCCAGCTCTCTTCTATGTGGTGGAAAGGCTATCAGGCGCTGCCAAGGAGCGCACGGCAGCCGTTCCTCCACGGAAACGCACGGCAACCGTTTCCCCACACAAGATCACTCCCCCCGCGGAGGGTAAATGAGATGATGAAGAAGCTTACCACCCTTGTCCTGCTTGTGAGCCTTGTGTCTGCCTGCGCTGTAGGCCCCAACTACAAGAGACCAACAACGAGCGTGCCGTCCACATATCGGGGGCTGACACCTGAACAGGCGGCTAAGGCCGGACCTGCCTCAATCGCTGATGAGAAATGGTGGGAGGTCTTCCAGGATGAGCAACTACAAGAGCTGATCCGCACCGCCCTGCAGCAGAACTACGATGTACGCATTGCAGCCGCTCGCATCCTTCAGGCCCAGGCACAGTTGGGTGTCACACGCGCAAACCAGTTCCCTACGATCACTGGCGGAGGCCAAGCCAGTAGACAACGCACTCAAGAATCGTTTTTCGGACCTAGTGCGCCCATCTTTCCACCATTTCAATCCAATACGTACGAGTTGAGTGGTTCATTCTCCTGGGAACTCGATTTCTGGGGCAAGTTTCGCAGGGCGACCGAAGCGGCTCAGGCCGATCTGTTAGCCAGCCAATGGGCGCGCGAAGAGGTCATTAGCACATTGGTGAGCAACGTCGCAGCCGCTTACTTCCAGCTCCGCGAACTGGATCTTGAGTTAGAGATCACCCGGCGTACCTTGGCTGCCCGGCAGGATTCCCTGAAACTTACACAAAGGCTGCTTGAGCACGGAGCTACCTCCCTGCTTGATGTGCGACAGGCTGAACAGCTTGTGTTCACCGCCGCAGAGGAGATTCCCGCCCTGGAGCGGCAGGTTGAGCAGGAAGAAAATTTCATCAGCATCCTTCTGGGGAACAATCCGGGTCCTATCCCACGTGGGAGGAAGTTGACAGACCAACCACACGCCCCGGAAGTCCCGGCAGGACTTCCCTCATCTCTTTTGGAAAGAAGACCAGACATCCGTCAAGCTGAGGAAAATCTGATTGCTGCCAATGCTCGAATCGGCGTAGCAAAGGCCGCATTCTTCCCACAGATCACACTGACTGCAACGGGTGGAGTTCAGACTTTTGCAATCGAGAATCTCTTCACCGGGCCGGCCGGATTCTGGAGCTTTGCCGGGGCCCTTCTGCAACCCATCTTTGAGGGCGGAAGGATTCGGGCCGGAGTAAAACGTGCGAAAGCCCAACAGGAAGAGGCCTTGCTCACATACAAGCAGACGATACAGGGTGCGTTTCGGGATGTTTCTGACGCGCTGATCGCCTATCGCAAGAACAGGGAGTTCCGCATACAGCAGGAATACCTGACAGAATCTGCAAAGGATGCGGCGCGGCTATCCGATATGCGCTATAGGGGCGGTGTCACAAGTTACCTGGAGGTGCTGACGAATGACACGAATTACTTCTCCGCTGAACTTGGCTTAGCGCAGGCACAGCTTAATGAACTCCTGGCTCTCGTGCAGCTATACAAAGCACTAGGAGGAGGCTGGGAACAGTAGTAGGATGATGTTGGAAGGTATTGGTTGAGTGGAGGTAATTAGAATTAGCAAGACGAGAATTGTAATCATCGGTGGCGGCTTTGGAGGAGTGAAATGTGCTCTGACACTACGCCGTAGCTTGTCTCCTTCAAATTATGAGATTGCTCTATTTAATCAGGAAAACCACATGGTTTTTAGCCCACTCCTAGCTGATGTTGTTGGCTCCTCATTGAATCCTCTGGACGCGGTTGTTCCATTGCGTCAACTCCTACCAGGAGTTCTCTGTCGAACCGCAGATGTTCAGAATATAGATCTGGCAAAACAGGAGATCGAATACGAGGGAGACAATGGCCAGCTTAGTCATCTCCGCTATGATCAATTAGTCATTGCGTCTGGAAATATTGCCAATTTAGGTGTGATTCCAGGAATGGCCGATCATTCTTTCCCGCTTAAGACAATCGGTGATGCCGTGGTACTTCGCTCACATATACTGCAACAAATGGAAAAAGCCGAGGTCAGTGAAGACCCGGTTAGGAGGCGCTGGCATCTCTCATTTATTATAGTGGGTGGCGGCTTCAGCGGAGTCGAAGTGGCAGGAGAGATAAACGATCTGGTAAGGAGCAGCCTTCATTTTTTTCAGAACATCAAGGATGAAGATATTACGGTCATTATTATCCACTCGCAGGATCAAATACTTCCTGAAATGGGTTCTGAGTTGCGCGAATTCGCCCGATCCGAAATGGAGAAGGCTGGGGTCAAAATGCGCCTTAACTGCCCTGCCAAGGAGATTACCCCGGAAGGCGTTACTGTCGGGGACGGTGAAATAATCAGGGGCGGAACGGTGGTAAGCACTATAGGAAATACTATAGCTCCAGTGATAAAGCGTCTTGAGGTAACAAAAGAAAGAGGAAAGCTAGTGACCGAACCGGATATGCGCCTTCCCGGATATTCTAATGTGTGGGCAGTTGGCGATTGCGCAACCATTATCAATTCCTATGACAACAAGCCGTCTCCACCAACAGGTCAATTTGCAGAGAGGCAAGGTCGGCAGGTTGCGGAAAATATCATTCGAGTTCTGAAGAATCAGCCCACCAAACCATTTCGTTTCAAACCGCTAGGTCAGCTCTGTTCAATTGGAAGACATACGGGGGTAGCTGAACTTTTTGGATTTCATATATCGGGATTTCTCGCATGGTTCGTTTGGCGTGGGGTGTACCTATTCAAACTTCCGTCCTGGGCGCGCCGCATCCAGGTTGGATTTGACTGGGCCTGGGAGATTATATTTCCCCGGGATCTTAGCTCCATTAAAACCAGTATGACTGACAGGATATTTGGTGCTCATTATCAGAGTGGAGAACACGTCTTCAGACAGGGGGATCCGGCAACAAACTTCTATGTGATTGAAAAGGGTGAAGCGGAGGTGTTGAGGACAGGGGCGGAAAACCATAAAGAAGAGATCGTGTCAGTCCTTGGCCCTGGTTCCTTTTTTGGTGAGCGCGCATTGATTGATAACCAGCCGCACAAAACTGCTGTCCGTGCAAGAACCTCACTCGATGTCGTTGTAATGGGAAGGAATGCGTTCACTCAGATTTCTAAGTCACTTTCTCCGCTTCGGAACGCATTGGCTGAAGCCCTGAACCGACGCACGGTAGATATCTGGCAGGACTGGCCGCAAGCCTACGAAATATTGCGTCAGACGCCGCTTACAGAATTCATTGAACTAGCACCGGAACCTATGCTTAAACCGACAATCACATTAAGGGAGGTTAGTAAGGTGTTCAGTGAGTACAGTAATGAATTCTTCTATGTCGCCAGTGATGGAGTGCACCTGGAAGGTATCGTAACATTCACGGATTTAACGCGGGCCTTTTCCTCAGGTGCTAAGATGGAGACGCCCCTAGCGGAATTTATGATCAAAGAGCCGATAGCAGTTTCGATTAAAGACACCAGTTTGGTAGCTGTTTCAGCCTTAAGGGATTATCGGCTTAAATCTATTCCTGTAGTTGATGAAAGACAGGGTGGTCGGATAGCAGGTTATATAAGTGCTCGAAAGATGATGGCCTATGTATTGAGAGCATCGGATAAACAGTGATTGGTGCGATACTGCCCTGGAAGGTCGGCTGTATCCGGTAACTGACGTCCCAGCATCAATAAAAATCAGACAACAACTCCAAGATAAAGGAGAAACGTATGAGAAAAGGAACTCACATCCCTCTCCGATTCTGGTCAACCGATCGAAGCCTGATAGTCCTCCTAGGACTACTTTTTATCAACATATTTATCCTTGGGCCACTGTCTGATCTCGGCTTAGTCCATGTATTCTTCGTTGCCAGCATTGTCTTCTCTCTGATCCTTATCTCAGGCGTCATATCTGTGGCCAGAAGCCGATTTATTACTGTACTAGCTGTGATACTCGCGCTAGCGTCATTCTCGGCTCAATGGATGGTGACCTTAGTGCCGAGTGTGGGTCTGGCTTCCCTGACTGATTTCCTGGCGATCGTATTCCTTGGGATGCTCTCGGTATTGGTGCTATACCAGGTCTTCCGTGAAGGGCCAATCACAATGCAACGGATCATGGGAGCCGTCGTCGCGTATTTGCTGCTCGGACTGATATGGGCCTTCGCATATAAATTAGTTGAACTGCAGCGACCGGGGTCCTTCAACTCGGCAGGCTTGTCAGATGTGGAGCACGACTTTGATCCCAAAACAAGACTCATATACTTCAGCTTCGCGACACTCACGACGGTCGGCTATGGCGACATCACTCCTGTGCATCCTATTGCCCGTTCGTTGGCCATGCTTGAAGCACTGATAGGTCAGCTCTTTCCAGTCATTCTTATCGCTCGGCTTGTGTCCATGGAACTTTACTACCGACGGATACAAAAGGAGTCTCGGAAATGAGCAATTAGCGATTTCGGAGAACGAAGTCATCCATCACCTGAAGCTCTGTTCCTTACGCAGGGTTTGTTTTCATTGACACTCGGAATATCATCACACATTAATCAATGTACTAGACATTCGCAATATTAGGAGAAAGAAGAGAAACCATGAACCTATTTGACATGAAATGTAATCTAAATCTGATGAGGAAATAGTAATGAAATCAATAGAGAAGAAAATTTACTTGATTCTATCGTTAACTATTTTTCTCTTTTTACCATTTCTCTGCAGACAAGCGCAGAGCAAAGAATTAGACGAAGCCCCAAATAAGGGCAATCCATTTATACTTATTCTCTACCCAAAGGTTATAACTATTGAGGACAGTAATGGAGTAGATGCTGTTATTATGTTAGTTAACCTGGGAGACAAACCTATCTCACTCGGAAGGCGTGATCCCAAAACAGATAGCATGGTAGTTGGAGATCATGAATTAAGAGTATCTGTAGATATAAGTAATGCACCACTAAGATTCATGCAGATTGGAGATCGAGTAGCAGTAAGTAATGATGCCCCATTTACAAGTGCGAATCTGATAAGTGGGGTAACACTTAGGCCCGGGTCTGGACTTTGGATAACTTTAACTGTCTTACCTATGAAGAACATAAAAAAGCCTGAAGAAGGAGACGCAAAGTTCACATTTGAGCTTTTAAGTTTAGTTGATGGCAAAGTGAAGACTCTAACCAAGATAGAGTTTTCAATACGATATGAAACAGGAAAACAACCTAATGATACCGAACGCATACAAGCGAGTGCTGTTGGAACGACAATGGGGGAAGTTGATCTCCCGCCCGAACTAGAGCCGATATTTCACCACACTGACGATATTTCGTCAGCATCTCTTCGGCATATCCTCTTACAGGTGTTTTCCCAGTTAAAAAAATACTTGAATACAGCAACTTAAGTAGAGGCAATTGCCCCCTACGTGGTTTTTATTTTTGGCACCACTTTTGCATTTACCTATTTATTAACTAAAACTCTGAATAATCAGGAGAAGAGTTCAAAGGGATTAGGGTTGATAGCTTCTTTGAGGAGAGTAGAAATGAGCATAATTGAGATTACAGATGAACAGCAGATGATTCGGGATGTAGCAAGGGATTTTGCACAGAACGAGATTAAACCGATTGCCGCGGAGATTGATAGAGAAGGAAGATTTCCCGCCGATCTTGTAAAGAAGATGGGAGAGCTTGGGTTTATGGGAATCTTTATTCCTGTTGAGTACGGCGGAAGCGGTATGGATACTTTAACCTATGTGCTTGCTCTGGAGGAAATCTGCAAGGCATGTGCATCAACTGGCGTAATTATGTCCGCTCATAGCTCTCTTGCCTGTAATCCGATACTTAGGTTTGGAACTGAGGAACAGAAGAGAGAATACCTTACTCCTCTTGCTAAAGGAGAAAAACTCGGATGCTTTTCTTTGAGCGAGCCTGCCGCTGGCTCTGATGCAGGAAGTATTAGGACAACTGCTGTGAAGGATGGGAAATACTATGTCATTAATGGTACAAAGAACTGGGTAACAAACGGTCCCCAAGCCGATGTTATAGTTCTATTTACATCAGTTGATTTATCTAAAAAGCATCATGGAGTCACAGCATTTATAGTTGATAAACAAACTCCGGGAATAGTTGTCGGAAAGGTAGAGCATAAGCTGGGAATAAAGGCATCAGGCACGTCTCAACTTATCTTTGAGGATTGCCGAGTTCCTGTCCAAAACAGATTAGGTGAAGAAGGAGAGGGATTTAAGATAGCCATGCAGACTCTCGATGGTGGAAGGATAGGGATAGGCACTCAGGCTGTTGGAATAGCTCAGGCAGCGCTTGAAGAGGCCGCAAGATACTCTAAAGAAAGAGAGGCCTTTGGTCAGCTAATCTCCAATTTCCAGGGAATACAGTTTATGATAGCCGATATGGCAACACGAATTGAAGCGGCAAGGCTTCTTGTCTGGCAGGCGGCGATTATGAAAGACAGAAAGGTCAAATTTACAAAGCAGTCCGCAATGGCAAAGCTTTTTGCATCTGAGACTGCAATGTGGGTTACGACAAAGGCGATCCAGATTCATGGCGGATATGGGTATACGACGGATTATCCTGCTGAGAGGCACTTTAGGGATGCAAAGATTACAGAGATCTATGAAGGCACATCAGAGATTCAAAGAATTGTCATTGCGAATGAGGTTTTAAAGGAGTTTTCATGAAAAAGCCTTATAAAAATCCATTTCTATCCACAGCATTATTGTCTGATATTCTTACATCTGACACCTCTTCCGTTGTTACCAGTCATATAACTCTGAGAAAATATAAGGTTTTATTATGGTATGAACTTTGCACCCTAGCACCTATGTATTCCTGCAACAGAGTATAGTTAATTAGCTACTTAATGAAGCCTAATGTGTCACAAAAAGGTAGTAAGATAAATGGACAGAACCGAAAAGGAGTGATAAATAATGCAGAAAAAGATTTGCACCTGAAGGATGAACACGAAATAACTTCTACAAAAATATGAGGTAAAAAGTTTATGAATTTAGAAAGCTTAAAAAGAGTTGGAGTTATCGGGTCAGGAACAATGGGCTCAGGAATCGCTCAGGTTGTAGCTTCAAACGGCAGAGAGGTTGTTCTCGCTGATATTTCTGATTCCGCCCTTGAGCGTGGGATGAGAGCAATAGGAAATAGCTTGGGAAGGATTGTAAAGAAGGGGGAAATAAGTGAGGAAGACAGCCACTCTATTTTATCGAGAATTAGGACAACAACAAATTTTGAGAATTTGTCAGAAGTTGGCTTGGTCATAGAAGCCACATTTGAAGATATGAATGTGAAAAAAGAGATTGTTAAAAAATTGGACGCACTTACACGCCCCGATGTTATTATTGCCACGAACACCTCTTCGCTTCCCATCGTAGAAATTGCCGTAAATACAAAAAAGCCGGATAAAGTCGTAGGGATGCATTTCTTTAATCCCGTCCCTGTTATGAAGCTAGTAGAGGTAGTAAAGAGTCTAGCAACGTCGGATGAAACCGTCGAGTTTACCTGCGATTTTGCTAAAGCTCTTGGGAAAGAGCCTGTTAAAACAAAAGACGCTCCGGGTTTCATCGTAAACCGAATCCTGATTCCCATGCTCAATGAAGCCGTATTTGCTCTCGAAGAGGGTGTGGGAACTCCTGACGATATTGATAAGGCGATAAAGCTTGGAACAAATCAGCCGATCGGCCCTCTTGCGCTCATAGACCTTATAGGACTTGATGTAACTCTGAATATAGTAGATGTCCTCTATCAAGAGTTTCAGGACCCAAAATTCCGTGCCGCTCCACTTCTGCGCCAGATGGTTCGAGCGGGATCGTTGGGGAGGAAAACGGGAAGAGGATTTTATAGGTATTGATTCTGTCTGGAGTAAAAATAATCGTTGGAGGGTAAGTTATGGACACACATGATTATAGGCGCGAGAAGATAATTAGCTTGTTAGTTGATCTATTCGGGTCAGAAGCTCGTGGGAAGCTTGTTTTTGATCTGGCATTTAATACTGTAACAAATCTTCTAAGAACTCAGGCTCTTGAGCGGCTGTTGATAGATAGTGGAGTCATAGATCCTAAACAACTTGAAGAGTATGTGAATAAAACTACCAGTGAATTTCCGGAAAACTTCAAGCGTATTTTTGCCGAATTAGCAAAAATGGGTGAAGAGTGAAATCTTCTTTATAAGGCATTGGGGAGCGGATGGAAACTGTAGTAAAATTCATTCCTTACATGGATCGGAAAAAGATTTTAGAAGTATTAATAAGGTTATTATCAGGAGATGTTAGGATGTTTGAAGTGAAAGAACTCATTCTTAAAGATAAAAAAGCCCTGGTGGTAGGTATTGCAAATGAAGATTCAATTGCCTACGGTTGCGCCAAGGCTTTCAAGTTTCGCGGTGCTGAGTTAGCCGTAACTTATCTGAATGATAAAGCTAAGCCCTATGTAAAGCCCCTTGCAGAGGAACTTGAGACATCTATTTTCATGCCTTGTGATGTGAGAAAGGAAGGTGAACTGGAAGATGTTTTTGCCGAGATTAAACGCAAATGGGGAAAGCTCGATATTGTACTTCATTCTATTGCTTATGCCCCCAAAGAGGATTTACAAGGACGTCTTGTTGATTCGTCTCGTGATGGATTTCTAATTGCTATGGATGTGTCATGTCACTCTTTCGTTCGAATGGCAAGATTAGCTGAGCCGCTAATGAAAGAGGGGGGAGTTCTACTTACCATGAGCTACTACGGAGCTCACATAGTAGTGCAGCACTATAACCTCATGGGACCTGTTAAGGCGGCTTTAGAGGCTACAGTTAGATACCTTGCGGCAGAGTTAGACCCAAAGATACGGGTTAACGCAATTTCTCCAGGACCCCTTCGGACAAGAGCAGCCTCCGGAATAAAAGACTTTGATGGGTTACTCAGTGAGGCTGTAATCAAAGCCCCCGCAAAAACACTTGCTACAATCGAAGATGTCGGTAATGCCGCGGCAGGTCTGGCGACCGATGCCTCGAAGCTGATAACAGGAGATGTCATCTACATTGACGGTGGATACCACATTATTGATTAGGTTTTTGGCGGAGGAGAAGTTAAATGAATAGTAAAGACAATTTGTTCTTTTTCATAAATAAAAAGCTTTATAAAAATCCATTTCTATCCACAGCAATATTGTGTCATAAAAAGATAGCAAAATAAATGGACAGAACCGAAAAGGGGGGATAAATAATGCTAGAAAAAGATTTAAACCAGAAGGATGAACACGAAATAAATTCAGATAAGGATATTGTTCGGCTAATGCTAATTGTAAAAGAACGCAAGGTGTTTTGGATGGTAATACCAATTGAGCTTGTAAATTCAGAAAGGAAAAAATACGAGGCCGGTTTTGCTTTGGTTTTGGCAGGGATAGCCCCTGAGAGAGAAAAAAACCTCCATGATGGTAGTGAAGGGAATGTATTTAAAGATCTTAGAAAAATAGCCAATTGGCTTGTCCCTAAAGATAATCCAAACATCCACTGTGAGATTGAAGAAGAGGTTAGCAGCTTCTATTACGTCCCCGGAGACATGGATCCTGAAAGAAGAAACTATGTAGAAGCCATATTGATTTGGAACAAGGAAGGGAGGAATAGGCCTGTTGATATTCATCAAACGAAGGCCCTCAAAGAGATGGAAGAGAAACTTAAACAAATTGGCTCTCCCAAAGAAAGGTGGAAAGAGCAAAAAGAATATAGCCGTTAATTTCAATAAAAGAGGGGAACATGGATAGCATGAATAACCTGACATTTGATGAGATAGAAGTAGGGGCATCGGAAAGTTTAACCCACACCCTTACACAGACCGAGATCGAAGGCCTTGCGCTGGTATCCGGGGATGCAAATCCGTTTTATATTCAGGAGGAAGGGGCTACCGAAGCCCGTGCCGACGTGAATATTACACAGGGAGTGGGAGCTGAGGCCTTCATATCCGCTGTCCTTGGCACAAAACTGCCCGGTCCCGGAATGAAGATAGTTGAGCAGAATCTGCGATTCCGCGGAACCATCGCCGTAGGGGATGAGTTAACGGCAACTGTAACGGCTAAGAAGAAGCAGAAAGAAGGTTCTTTGATCGTATTTGACTGCCAGTGCATTAATCAGGACGGACAGGAGCTTGTTTCAGGAACGGTAACTGTGTCGGCTCCGACAAAGAGGATTAGATATAAGGAGATTACCCCTCCGCAACTTGTGCTCAGGAGGGGCGATGCCTTTGTTAAGCTTTTCAATGCTTGTGAAGGCATACCCCCGGTTATTTGTGCGGTTGTACATCCCTGTGACCGCAATTCCTTACTCGGTCCGATTGAGGCGGCTCTACGGGGCATAATTACGCTGGTACTGGTTGGACCTGAGGAGAAGATCCGCGCTGTTGCTGAGAAAGAGGGAGTTGATCTGAGTCCGTACCGCATTGTTTCCGTTCCCCACAGCCATGCCGCCGCTGAGAAATCTGTTGAGCTTGCCCGTGCGGGAGAGGTGGAGGCTTTAATGAAGGGCAGCCTTCATACAGATGAGCTTATGGCCGCGGTTGTACCTTCTGCTACAGGGCTTCGCACCTCGCGACGGATAAGCCACGTTTTTGTTATGGATGTCCCCTCTTATCCTAGAATGTTGCTTGTCACCGACGCGGCGATCAATATCTATCCTAAACTCGAAGAAAAAGTTGACATCATACAAAATGCCATAGACCTGGCGCACGTGCTCGGCATAGAGCAACCCAAGGTTGCGATCCTATCCGCGGTTGAGACTGTAAACCCTAAGATCGAATCCACATTAGAGGCTGCGGCGCTCTGCAAGATGGCAGACCGAGGACAGATAATTGGCGGTATACTCGACGGACCGCTTGCTTTTGATAATGCCATCAGCCTGGAAGCCGCAAAGATAAAGCACATAGTTTCCCCTGTCGCCGGTCAGGCAGACATACTGTTAGTGCCCGACTTAGAGGCAGGCAACATGCTGGCGAAACAGTTGTCCTACCTGGCTGGTGCCGAGAGTGCGGGTATTGTGCTTGGGACACGCGTTCCAATAGTGTTGACAAGTCGGGCTGATACTGTGCGTTCGAGGCTTGCCTCTACCGCCGTAATGGCGCTTGTGGCTCATGCCCGTAAAACAGGAAAATATCAAACGGGGTAAGGAAGATGGCACACGGTTTAGTTATTCTTAATGCCGGTTCCTCCAGCCTTAAATTCTCTGTCTTCCTGGATGCTGAGGAGGGACTCAAACAGCTTTATCGCGGTCAGATTGAGGGAATTCTGACCCATCCGCATTTTGTGGCGCGGAATGCCTATGGCGAGATTATAGCTGAGGAGAATTGGGCTAATGGGACAAGACTCGGCCATGATGGGGCCATTGAATTCCTTTTCAAGTGGGGCATGTCCGGGGTTCTTGGTGAGCACCGTCTTGTTGCCGCGGGCCACAGGGTTGTCCATGGGGGGCCTAAATATGCCAAACCTGTACGGGTTGATGCCGATGTAATTGCCGAATTGGAAAAACTGATTCCCCTTGCGCCTCTGCACGAGCCGCATAATCTTGCCGCAATTCGTGCAATATCAAACCGTGCACCGGAGTTCCCTCAGGTTGCTTGTTTCGACACCTCTTTCCATTATGAACAGCCTGAGGTAGCAAAGTTATTCGCCATACCGCGCCGGTACACCGAAGAGGGGGTGAAGCGGTATGGTTTCCATGGTCTTTCATATGAGTATATAGCATCGGTTTTGCCGAAGTACGATGAAAAGCTGGCTTCCGGCCGCATTGTTGTGGCACATCTTGGCAACGGTGCAAGCATGTGCGCAATGCAGAATGGCAGGAGTGTTGCCACTACAATGGGTTTTACTGCGGTTGACGGATTGCCTATGGGAACGCGCTGCGGCACGATTGACCCCGGTGTGCTGATTTACCTGATGAACAGGCATGGCATGGATGCCCGCGCCCTCGAAAACCTGATCTACAATGAGTCGGGTCTGTTGGGCGTCTCCCAAATTTCCAGCGATATGCGTACATTGCTTGAAAGCCGGGACCCGTATGCAAAAGAGGCGGTTAGCCTATTTATTTATCGGATCAGCCGGGAGATTGGCTCCTTTACTGCCGCCCTTGGCGGACTCGACGGAATTGTATTCACCGGGGGCATTGGTGAAAATGCCGCTGTAATCCGCGCCAGGGTTTGCCGTGATGCCGCATGGCTTGGTCTTGAGCTTGATGACGGGGCAAATGAATCAGGCGGTCCTCGAATCAGCAAAGAAGATAGCCGGATCTCTGCCTGGGTAATCCCAACCAACGAGGAATTAATGATAGCGATGCATACCAAGCAATTACTGAAAATTTAATTTTTATAGGAGGCTTCAATGAGCGATAACATAGATAAATTTACTAATCTTGTAGAACTGGCATCAAAAATCGGCAGTGTGTACAATCAGAAGATTCTTGATGCACAAAAGGAACTTCTTAATAAAATGTGGAGCGCCGCTCCGAAAGACATTAAACCTTCATTTACAACACTGATGAACCTGCCGCAGGACTGGCTCTCATACATGACCGATTTCTTTCAGCGTTCGGTCCTTTTCTGGGACACCATACGTCAGCGCGGCAACATTTTCTTGGACCAAGAGCGCACCGGAAAACCGCCCGTACTTATTTATGACTATGAGACGATTGTAGACGGGCGCAAGTTCAAGAAACCGGTAAATTTCGCACTCCTGAGAATAATTCCGCCGGAAGGGGTTAAAATTGATGAGACCAAGCGTCCTTTCATCATTATTGACCCGCGTGCCGGTCAGAGTCCCGGAATAGGGGGTTTCAAGAAGGACTCGGAAGTAGGTATTGCGTTCAATGCAGGGCATCCGGTTTACTTTGTAAGCTTTTTCCCTGAGCCAATGCCTGGTCAGACAATGCTTGATGTGTCCAGAGCACAAACCGAGTTTGTAGGAGTAGTCCGGGACAGGCATCCCGATAGCCCTAAGCCTGTCATCTATGGCAACTGTCAGGGCGGATGGGCGACAATGATGGTGGCTGCGTCTCGTCCTGATTTAGTTGGAGCCGTTGTCGTAAACGGTGCGCCGTTGTCATACTGGAGCGGGAGTTGGAGTGGAAAAGGTCAAAACCCGATGCGCTATAGCGGAGGACTCCTGGGAGGCGTATGGATGTCGCTGCTTGCGGGCGACCTGGGCAATGGGAAGTTTGACGGGGCGTATCTCGTACAGAACTTTGAAAATCTCAATCTCGCAAATACATTTTGGGACAAGTACTACCACGTTTTCGAGAACGTAGACACAGAGCCGCCTCGATTCCTTGAATTTGAGAAGTGGTGGCACGATTTCATCCTTTTAAACGAAGAAGAGATGCACTGGATGGTGGATAATCTATTCATCAGTAATAAACTTGCCCGAGGTGAGTTGAGATCTGGATCCAACAGCTTCTTCAATTTGAAGTCCATTCACTCTCCGATAATAGTTTTCTCTTCCAAAGGGGATAACATCACACCACCGCAACAGGCATTAAACTGGATTGCGGATGTTTACAGCAGCACTGAGGAGATCAAGGCAAATGGACAGGTAATAGTGGGCCTGGTTGAAGAGGAGGTGGGACACCTCGGAATCTTTGTGTCCGGCCGTGTGGCAACAAAGGAACACGCCGAGATAGTCGAGGTGCTTGAGTATATCGAAAACCTCCTGCCCGGTTTGTATCTTATGAGTATTCGAGATGTAAATGACGGGGGTAAGGTCAAGTACGAGGTTACGCTTGAGGAGAAGAGTCTGGAGGACTTGCGTCAAGCAAACGAATTCCAGCGGAAGGATGAGACACCGTTTGAGGTCGTTGAATCGGTGTCTCAGATGAACGAGAAGGCATACACTCTATTTGCACAACCATTCATTCGCTCTATGGTCAATGAGAATGTGGCACAGATTGGGCGGATATTTCATCCTTTGCGCTGGCAGTGCTGGGCATTTAGCGACCTGAACCCGATGATGTGGCCGCTTTCGGCAATGGCACAGGCTGTCAGAGACAGCCGTAAACCCTCGGCTGCCGATAACCCATTCCTGGCGATTCAGAAGATGGGTTCTGAAGCTATCAGCGCATGGCTTGACCTGGTGCGTGATCTGCGTGATGCTACACAGGCAGCTCTCTTCTTTCAGATTTACGGCAGTATGGCTGCAATAGGTGCGACTGAGACAAAACTTGAAGAGGGCTTAGAGACAAAGGTAGACCCGAGAGAACTTCCTTTTGTGAAAGAGGCTCTCTCTGCTGTAAATAAAGGCGGCTACCCTGAAGCGCTGGCCAGGATTGGAGCGCTTGTGGCAAAAAGAGGGGGGAGGATTCAACTTCAAAGACTTAAATTGGCTGATGAGTTCGTGCGCTCGGACAAAGTACTGTCGAAGATGTCGGAAGACGAAAGGCACCGGATCAGAAATGAGCAGGTTATTATTGTTGAATTCGAGCCTGAACGTGCATTACAGACACTACCTGTGCTTCTCGCAAATCAGGCAGATCGAGAGAGGGTTCTGGAAATTTTGAAAAAAGCCGAATCGGTAGCTGACCTTACCGAGAGCGAAGTAGAGGCAATAGAAGAAATCCGGGATATGCTTAGCTCAAACCACAGGAGGGTCAAGAGCGCTTCAATCAAAGCCGGATCTCAATCAAGGCGGCTGAAGGCGAAGGCATAAGAACCTACGAATATAAAGCAGGATAATGAAAATAAAGAATCATATTGCACTGAACCAAAGGAGGTAAAATCAAATAAAGAAAAGAAATAGAGCATTCATCACTGCGCTATATCCACTCCTGTTTGCTTTAGCTTGGATCACCAGTCCAATGGCGGCCCAGGAACAGAAACCCGACGCGACACATAAACTCTCGGAGGGGCAAGTGGGAGTTTCAATTCCCGTTCTCAGTCTACCTATTCAGTTATCTTCTCCTTGACCCAAGGTCTATTCCACAGTAAAGTTGTTGCATAAGACACTTGTTGAAAATAGTTTTTGTTTAATCCGAGGAGATTAAGGAAAAGTTAAGAGAATCTCTAAAATAGGGACGATAAGATATGAGCCTCATCATACCTGATGATGTTCTTCACGCAACACGTATGACAGAAGAGGAGTTAAAGCAGGAAATTGCCGTTCTACTGTTCCAGAAGGAGAAGTTGACGCTTGGTCAAGCAAGTCGCCTAGCTGGCATGAGCCAGTTACAATTCCAGCACCTACTTGCGAGCCGGCAAATTCCTGTGCACTACGGCGTATCAGAGCTTGAAGAAGATCTGAAGACATTGAAGGAGTTAGGCCGACTGTGATTGTTGTCAGCAACAGTTCGCCCATTATGAACCTTGCTGCTGTAGAACAATTGAATCTCCTTGAGCAGCTTTATGGAAAGGTGCTCATTCCAGAAGCAGTCTTACAGGAACTTTCAACTGCTGCTTCAAAACAACCCGGTGCTACGGCTATTCAAACACTTTCGTGGATAGAGACACGATCTGTGGCAAATCGGTCATTGGTGAATATGCTTCTGCTGGAGCTAGATATGGGAGAGACAGAGGCAATTGCTCTGGCAATAGAAGTGAACGCTGACCTTTTGTTAATCGATGAGCGGCGGGGGCGCAAAGTGGCCTCTCGTTTAGGGCTTAAGTTCATTGGACTGCTAGGTATGCTTGTTGAAGCCAAACACAAGGGATTCATTGTTATGGTAAAACCTATTCTCGATGATATAATTGCTAAAGCAGGCTTTTGGGTGGACAGTCAACTTTATGCGCGCGTCCTGCAGGAATCAGGAGAATAAATGATTCGACCAGCACATGTTATGTAGAAACTTCTCAACTCTCGACGGCTCTATGAGGAACAGATAATAGAGAATTTTCAAACTGTAGATGTCAGTGAATTTGTCAGTAACTGACAAGTAAATTCTGTATAAAGCTATAGCAAGCCATAGAGAGAGCTTTATTAAAATACAGGAACTTCAACAGCTTATAGCAACTCTCTACAAAGCTAGATGAAGCCATAGAAAGGCTTTATAGATTTCCTAATCCTGGGGTCGTGGGTTCAAGTCCCGCCGGGGACGCATTTTTAAGTCAATAAAATCAAGGCTTGCAAGCACACCAGAAAACAGATGCATTCTTCCTGTCCAAGGATTTTTTAAGATGGTAAGTATAAAGAAGATGTTCATGTCTCAATCCTTTGCTTGTCCTGACCGTCTAACGTATTATGAAAAGGTGTTTCTTAATAAGGTGTGTTATACCACATATAAAAATTCAAAACCTAAATTCAAGTCAAATAGATCACTGAATTCTCAGTGTCTCTAAATTGTAACCCTCTCCACGATACTCGAAAACCCCGAATATCTACGGCGTCTTGGCTTCAATCAAGAATACACTGTAATCTCCCTCAAGCCCTCTGGGTGGCAAAGGCAGAAGAGACAAGTATCCATCCTGTTTGTCCTTAGCCTTGGCTAGGATTTGTTATACCAAGAACTTTAATGGACTTTGCTCTGCCTTTGGATTCCTTTACCTCAACTCTATAGCCCTCTTTAAGTCCTTTGAGCTGAGCCTTGGTTGCTCCAATTTTACTTTCTTTGCCTGTTTTATCATCTTTTACTGTAATGGTTCTACCTTCAATAGATACTACCTCTCCAACTATGGCATTTCCTGCTTTTGAAGTCCTTACATTCTTTTTTGCTCCTAATGCCGCAGTTGAAAATACCAGAGCAAATACCAAGCTTAAGGTAATTAACCTCTTCATCTCATTTTCCTCCTTTGTTAATTTCCCAGTTTCTCTTTATAAATTTTATCATATATAATGATATTTTTAGAAGCAGTCTCATAAATAGGATTTGAGTAAAATCAATATACATCCAAGATGCACGAAACCAACAAAGTTCTCTATCTTATAGTCATGGCACACAATCAATCGCCGATAGTTCTGCAGCCAAGCAA